>ERZ1066120.155-NODE-155-length-70108-cov-22.603186_pt1 | contig 70108 bp, 60 predicted proteins | sample MGYA00382767_ERZ1066120 | MGnify/ENA primary metagenome ERZ1066120 (study PRJEB33369, sample SAMEA5778350) | biofilm metagenome | biome: Industrial cooling water; feature: Water cooling tower basin; material: Biofilm | place: United Arab Emirates | collected... | reverse complement strand
AAAGTCCCCCTTCAAAAGGGGGGAGCCGGATTCAAAGTCCCCCTTCAAAAGGGGGAGCCGGATTCAAAGTCCCCCTTCAAAAGGGGGAGCCGGATTCAAAGTCCCCCTTCAAAAGGGGGGAACCGGATTCAAAGTCCCCCGCTGTTTTGGGGGATTTAGGGGGATCTAAAATGCTTGACCTCATAACTAGCAACTTGAGCTATTAGCTATTAGCCTCTATGCATAAATGTATGGAAGCCGTTTTTCCCCTAGTCCCTAGTCCCTAGCATCAATCATAATCGTGGACTTTGCCATCGGGCATAACAGTACCGCGCATCAGCGCCCCCGCCAAATTTGCACTACTCAATTCTGCCCTAATAAAAATAGCATTGGTTAAATTTGCATCGGTTAAATCTGTTCTAGCTAGGTAAGAATCAACCAAGTCAGCATCAGTCAAATTCGCCTCGCGCAAATTCGCCCGACTTAAATCAGTTCTAGGCAACCTAGCACCAATCAGGTTGCCGCGGCTCATTTCCGCCTTACTCAAGTTAGCATCAGATAATAATGCACCGCTTAAATTGACTTCGGTCATTTCAGACTCAGCCAAGTTTGTGCGTTCCAATTTGGCATTTGTCAGGTTAGCACCGCGTAAATTAACTGTGGCTAAATTAGCTTCTGTTAAATAAACATTAGTTAAATTGGCATAAGCTAGGTTAGCACCGCTTAAATCTACCTCGCGCAGGGTGGCATCGCTCAAGTTAGCACCGCTTAAGTCTACCCTCGCTAAATCGGCACCCGCCAAGTTTACACCCCGCATATCGGCTTTATGCAGGTTAGCACCGCGCAATTTAGCGCAGTAAATTCTTTTTTCTTCCCGCAAGTTAGCACCCCGCAAACAAGCACCTGTCAGGTTAGCACCGCTGAGATTAGCATTCCGCAGGTCAGCCTCGATTAAATTTGCATCTAGTAAGTTTGCTAAAGTTAGATTGGCACTGCGGATATCTGCCCGCTGGAGGCAGGCACCGTGCAAATCGGCATCGCGTAGATTAGCACCCATTAAAGCTGCTTGATTTAAGTTGGCACCGCTCAACCTTGAACCAATTAAATTCGCTCTTACCAGGTTGGCTCGATTGAGAAATGCCAAAATTAGATTAGCATTTTGTAAGTTTGCTTCTCTTAAATTTATCCCTATTAAGTCGGCTCCAAATAAATTAATTCGACCGAGGTTAGCAGCGGTAAAGTTGGTTTCTCCAGCTGCGTATCGACTCAAAAGTTCATTTGCATCCATTTTGATTCTTCTACCCTGATAATTGAAGGTTGATTGTTAACTGGCTTTTAAAGCAGGATAAAAAGGCTTCATCGCTCGAATAATTACACTGGCTGCTTGCTTGAATTGAGAAGTATCCTCAAGGCATTTTGCCGTGCTATTTAGTTGAAATTCTAGCTCGGTAATTGTTTCACAAGCCCGAAACAATCTCAAGAGCAAGTCATCAAGTTCTTGGGTTTTCATTGCTACCCAATCTTGTGGATTGCCAAACTCAAACAGCTTGCGATCTACTGTAGAAAATACAAGTATTTTAGCTAAAAGTGGGTTGGTATACTTCATTATTTCCAGACGCAGATCAAACGGATCGTAATGACGTTTGGGTTCGCTTAGCTGCAATTCTGGTGGCATTGCGGTAGGCTGTTGGGGAACAGAATATGCCGTTGAAACGGTACTATGAAGTCGGTTAGACTTGACTAATGTTGACTCATCGGTATCCGGATATAGTTTTGCCAATTCGCTGATGATTCCGTTAGCCACCAAGGAATATTCTGCTTGTTTATTGAGTTGTTTGACAACGCTGTTGAGCGCGACGGTTAGGTGTTCTATCGTTGGGCTTAAATCGATTAATTCTTTGAGTAAATCTTTTAATCTCAACTGTTCCAGGATCTCTGTGTCATTTTCCCAAGCTTTTTTACAAGCGCAATAAATTAGCTTTTTCATGCGCGTTAAATTTTCATGCTGTTCTAAGTTTTGAACAACTTCATCGAGAATAGAATTAGCTTCCATTGTTGCCTCTTCAGGGAATTGAAGCCGAAAATATCAAAGGTTCTGAGTTGTGGTTAACCAAGCTCATCCTGAGAAATTTGCACGGTGTCTGGGGAGCCTATCGCTCCAAGGCCGCACTTTTTTCGCTCCAGAGAAAGTATGAACATATTCTAAGACGAGATCGAGACTCAAGCTAGGGGCAGATGCACCTACCCTTGCGCTTTGCTAAAGCGCCCCCGCAGTAATTATACAAATAAATAAATATTTAGCATCTATCTGAAGATATATTTTGCTCTACCTTTAGGTATACTTGGCAGAAAGGCGATCGCATTGACCCTTGAGAGTCGCGCTAGGAGAAGCCCAGGATGACCGCTATGGAACTAGAACAACAAGTAACGAAAGTAGCAATGGCAATGATGACCCGCAATAGGTACATCGCGGGAGATATGATTGCTAATTTGAAAAGCCAGATGGCACTAGAAGAGGTAGCCGGTATAGTACTGATTTCCATAGAACGGTTACTCTGGTTTGAGACAGAGCTAGTCTGGTGTATAGAAAATCTGATTCCCCTCGATGTGCGGCAAGAAATCAAAAGAATCATCTCATTCGCGACATATAAGCATTGTATAGACAAAGGCTTAGTACCGGGTAAAGATTTTAGTATCGATGCTAGTGGGAAACTGCTACGCAACGGCATCATGTAGAAATATCATATGGGACGCTAGGATTGACACAAGTGAGTGCCATATCCTATGAAACAGCGGGCGTTGCTGTTGATTAATCCTAATGCCAGAAAGGGAAAAGAAGCTCAAATGCAAGCATTTCAACAATTGCAAGCATTAGGCTTTGAATTGCTCCCACAATCTGTCGAAAATCCCCAATATTTACCCGAAATCATTCGCCAGTATCGACACATGGTCGATCTCGTTATCATTAGCAGCGGTGATGGTACGGTGAATGCAGCGATTGAAGGCTTGTTAGATACCCAGTTACCTTTAGGAATTTTGCCATCTGGAACGGCTAACAATCTGGCACGCAGTTTGAAAATTCCGCGAAGTTTACCAGAATCTTGTAAGATCGTGGCGGCTGGAAAAATCCGATTGATTGACTTAGGCTGGGTCAATGGCAAATACTTCTTCAATGTAGCTGGATTGGGATTAAGCGCCCAAATCAATCGCCGAGTGCCAAAAGCTTGGAAACGGCGCTGGGGGGTGCTAGCCTATGCAGCAGTGGCGCTGCAAGTCCTTTGGCAATCTCGACCTTTTGAAGCAGAAATTCGCTGGCATAACCAGTTAATTAAAGTTAAAACCTTTCAAATTACTGTATGTAACGGTCGTTATTACGGTAGCGGCTTAGTAGTAGCTGAAGACGCTGCAATTGATGACCAAAGACTAGATTTGTATAGCGTAAAAACCCAGCAATGGTGGCAATTAATCGCCCTGATACCGGCAATTGTGCAAGGGAAAAAAGCCCCCGGCGTTCTGACACTTCAAGGTAAAGAGATCAACATCTATACTAAAGAACCCAATTGGATTGATACCGATGGCGAATTAACCACCACTACCCCAGCTCAATTTCGAGTTATTCCCCAAGCTTTACCCGTTTTTGTGCCGGTAGATCGATAGGATAAAGTAGGTTGGGTTTTGTAACCTCAACCCAACCTACGCCATCAAAATTCAATCTACAATCTGCAATCCTTCAATCTAAAATTCTCACCTGCCCCACTGAAAAATTGCTGCACCCCAAGTAAGTCCGGCACCAAAACCTGAAGTGACAATTGTATCGCCTGGTTTAATTTTTCCCTGTCTTACTTGTTCATCTAAAGCGAGGGGAATCGAGGCGGCAGAAGTATTACCGTAGTTAGCAAGATTGCTGATAACTTTTTCAGTGGGTATCTTCAGACGATTGGCGATCGCATCCAATATCCGTTGATTGGCTTGATGCAGCAACAACCAGTCTACCCCGTCTGCGGTTAAATTTGCCCGATATAAAGCTTTTTCTATCACTTCGGGGACTTTCTGCACTGCAAAGCGATAGACTTCCTGACCATTCATGGTCAAAGGTTGATAGGTTCCCTGGCTAATTGTTGCGCCTGCAAATAGTTCTTTTGCCTGTCCTTGGTAAGCGACATTCAGGCTATTATTTTGCGTTCCATCGCTGCGGAGTTCAAAACCCAGCAAGCGATCTTCCTGATTTGCCTGAAGCACTACAGCACCCGCTGCATCGCCGAACAATACGCAGGTGCTACGATCTGACCAATCTACCCAACGGGAGAGCATATCCGCGCCAATCAGCAATATATTTTGATAGACGCCGGTTCTAATATATTGTGCTGCGGTCACCAAACCAAAAACAAATCCCGAACAAGCCGCGGTGAGGTCAAAAGCAACGGCGCGATTTGCACCTAATTGTGCTTGAACTTGACAAGCGCTGCCAAATAAATCATCGGCGCTGGAAGTTGCCAGAATAATTAAATCGATATCGAGTGGGGTAATGCCTGCCATTGCGATCGCATTTTGTGCGGCAATCGTGGCGATCGCGCTTAAACTGGTTTGAGGATCTGCCAATCGTCGCTGACGAATCCCCGTGCGCGAAGCAATCCATTCATCTGAAGTTTCTACCAGCTGCGAGAGCATATGATTATCTACAGCCAGCGCTGGCGTAGCCGAACCACTTCCTGTAATGGCAATTCCTGTCATTGGTTGTTGCAACATTATTTTTCCTTTTAAATTACTCAGTTTCTTGACTTATTCACCCTGGTTTATTATTCAATTTATTCAAACTTCTATAAATCCTTTCTGGAATCCTCCCTGAATCTGCAACCGGGTTTCTTAACCAATTACCCATTATCCATTACCTATTACCTAACCAATCTTTACTGATATTCAGAAGCATCAAAGCTCCAGAGATCGCCCTTATGGGGATAGGGAGTTTGCACCCAGCGACCTATAAGTTTCTCCCACCAAAGAGACGGATGAGGTAAACTGGCTACCTGAATGCACAAGTGTCCCGAAATCCAAGCTCCTAATACATCTGTATGGAAGCTATCGCCAATCACCACAATTTGTTTAGATTTTAGCTGCATATAAGCCTTGGCTTTACGAAAGGCAAATGGAAAGGGCTTGCGAGCTGGGTTAATGGCTGCAATATTGAGACGATTGGACCAATATTTTACCCGATATCGGCGCTTACCATTGGATAAGATGACAAATTTAAAGCCTTTTAATTGGGCAAGTTTGATCCAATCTTCCCCGCCGGGAGACAAGTAGCAGTCGTCTTCAGAGACAAGCGTATTATCTAAATCGAGGATTATTCCTTGAATGCCGATGGCTGTGAGTAAATCTAAATCTATGGAGGCAAGACGAAGCAACCGCTTTGGTAGTTTATATTTCCCCTGCTGGTTCAAGGGATTATTTAAACGCTTTGGCAATTTATTTATCCTCCTTTTTTACTTGGGGTACAAATCGGTGAAAAATTTATTTAATTATATTTTGCTCTTTGAGCGCTAAAATCGTAAATACTGTCAAAAGCCAACATAAAACTGTGAGCAAAATAGGCTTATCTTTGAGCAAAACTTCTTCTGGTCGTTCCGTGACTCCTCCAGCTTCATGCTCGCTATTGCTGCGACGTTCTATTTCCTGGGGATCGCTGAGTAACTGGTAGCGGAAAACGCCATACAATACAAAGGGTAGGGTAACGAGCATCCAAGAAGTGCTAGCTCCAGAAACCGCAGGGCCAGAACTCCAAAGCGCATAAGTCATGATAGTTCCCGTCGTAATTACGCTTTCCATTCGCGCTAGCAGGGGTAGAGAATAGCGTTTGAGGACAGTACGGGTTTTACCGCCTTTGATGGCGATCAAGCGTAGTTCGGCTTTGCGCTTTTCCACTGCCAAAAATAAAGCCAGCATCGCCGTACAAAGCAAAAACCAGGGTGACAGATAGATGCTGGTAGCGGCAGCCCCTGCGGCGGCGCGCAGCACAAATCCAGATGCGATCGCAATCACGTCTAAAATCGGAGTACGCTTGAGCCGTAGGTTATAGGCAACTTGTAGTAGCGCGTAAGCCAGGATGGTTGCTCCCAACCAAAGCGATCGCAAGAAGCCGATGATGAGCGAACCACTCAATAAGATAGCTGCTATTGCGATCGCGGCTGGAATACTCACCTTCCCCGCTGCAATTGGGCGGTTACACTTTACAGGATGGCGGCGATCGGCTTCAACGTCTGCAATGTCATTGATCAGATAAAAACTACTTGAAGCAGCGGCAAATAATGAAAATGCCAGCAGACTACCTAACAATGAATTTAAGTTGATACTGAAAGCAAACAAAGGCGCCGCGAACACAACTAAATTTTTTGTCCACTGGCGAGGTCTGAGAGCTTCTAAGTAAGCAAATCGCATAGTTATAGCTATTGTCATAATTTCAGCTTCACGCGCGAATTTAACTTCCTACACCACCATACCAGTTGCTTAGCCTTGCATTGATTTAAAACTAGGTTATGCTTATTTTGCCTGTTCAATTCTGCAAGTTTTTGAGCTATTTACGCCGGTTTTTGCTCCAATTTATTGCGACTAATATTATAAGCCTTTTCGGTAATTCTGCCTTAATTTTCAATATGGTTTATTAACCAATTACCAATTACCAATTACCGATTCTCCATTTACAGAATTTTGCCAAAACTGATGGCACAAATGCCGCTAATCACCAAACCGACACCCATCCACTGTTGTACCGTCACTTGCTCCTTTAAAATATTGGCTCCTGCCAAAGTTGTGGCAATAATTGTTAACCCAAAAACCAAAGGATACGCCACCGATACGTTTAGTCTTTTTAAAATAAAAATATACGACACCGTACTGATAGCATAAGCTACAAGCCCCAAAAACACATTGAGACTTACTATTCCTTGGCCCGAACCGGATTTGAGTAAAATCTGACCCATTGTATTGAGGACAACCGAGAATGGAATTAGAGCCAGCAGAATTAATAAGTTATTCATCTCAACCTCTGACATTAATTAACTCAATTTCATCAACTCTGGTGCTTGACCCGATGACCAAAAAACGAACCAGAGAGTGGCAGCGATCGCTCCGACTAAAACCAATCCCCAAACTACATACAAAATCCTGGTAAAATTAACTAAATCTGGATTGCCCGCCGCTTTATGACTGAAATTAAACGGCAGAAAATAGACGTGATTCCACTCTTTGACAAACTCCTTTTTATCAGGGTTTCTTTCAACGCAACCCCTAGAAAAAGAACTGTTGACCAAGCAAACCATATTGGTCAAACGTTGAGCTAACCGGAAGTCCAAGCGACTCCCCGGCATCCCCACCTGCGTTTGAAAGATCTCCAGATTCATGGGCATGGTCACCGAGGCAATCTGCACCATAATGGCTATCGTTACAATACCACGCATCAGCCAAGCCCTTAACCCCCGCTCCGATAAAAGTTGATGCACGAACAATCCCAGCAGCGGAATCAGTATCGTCTGAACCGAGGTGACGTGATACCTAGCACCCCAAGCCGAATCACCGTGCCAGAAAAAGAATCGACTATAAGCAGCTAGGTGTAAACCCAGGTTAAAAATCCCGGTAATCAGATACCACTGGATATAAGGGGAAAGTCTTTTCCAGAAAATAATTCCCAATACTATACAAGGTATCAGTAAAGGATCGTAGATAAAAATGCTTTTTGCCGGTGCGATCAGCGGCCCTAGAATGCCAACATGAGGGTCATTGATCAAGGGATAATTTGCCGGTAAATCTGGCAAACCTGTCCACATTGGATCGGTGGCTAATTGCTGCTTTTCTACACTTTTTCCCGTGGCAAAAAAGCTGCCGTAGCGGATGAAGTCGAAAATTCTGCCTACCAAAGCAAAAGGAATAAAACCAGCAATCCAAAGTCCAGCAGCCTTGATAGTTTTATCCTTGTCGCGGGTTTTATAACCCATACAGCCGACGAGAAAAAGTAGTATGGTCAAGGCATGGATCGTGCTGGTAATTCTCAGCAAAACCGTACCACCCAAAGCCAAACCGCTAATAGCAGCCATGCGTAAATTTCCGCGCAGGGTGCAAGCTAAAGCAGATGCATAACCGATAGTGAGGAACAGCAGGACTTGATTGTTATGCTGATGTACTTGGGCGTAGTGCAAAAACGTCGTTCCCAGTAGAAATAGAATGCTAGTTAAACCAGCGACTCTCTCGCTAAAATTAAACAGCGTCAGCAACCAAAAACAAGCGACTACAGCAGCGACATTTAACGGGATAAAAATTAAGAAATTAACGACTAAATCCCGCATATCTTTTTCTGGAACTGCGGGAAACAATCTATGCATTTGAGTTCCCAACCAATCTCCAGGCAGCATCAGAACTGACTGTCCTTGTTCGTAAGCGATGTAACGCTTACCGTCAACTCCCATAATTCCGGGAACAATATCTCCCCGCACCTTGATTTTATATCCAGGGGGAATTCTTACTTCTTCAGTTCCCGTCCACCAGGCGTTAGCCATCTGCAATCTCAGGTCGGTATCTAAAGTTCCCAGACTACCTGAGTTGATGACGGTTAGCCATAATAAGGCAATTAAGGCGATTTTTGTAACTGTCTTCATCCTGCCTCGATCTGGTTTAAATAAGGTGCGTCAGAGATGATTATGTTGTTAATTGAGGGGATGATTTTCATCAGTTCCACTTTCATAAATTCCTGCTTCGGGTGCAGGATAGGAAAGATAAACCATGCGTTTGGCTTCTCGCCGCCCGCGCGCAACCGAATCTAGAATCATCCCGCAGGTGAGGCTGAGAAAGGCAAGCAACATTGTGGATGCTGCTAAAATTGCCGTGGGAAATCGCGGCACTAATCCAGTTTTGAGAAAATCTTCGACTACTGGAATACCTAAAACCAGAGCCAATGCTGCCAGCAACAAAAAGATAATGCCAAAAAATAGAAAAGGTCGCGCTTCTTTAAATAACAAAATTGCCGTACCTAAAACTCGCCACCCGTCTTGAAATGTTCTGAGTTTGCTAGTCGAACCTGGAGGACGAGAACCATATAACGTCGGTTCTTCAATAAACGGCATTTTCAGTTCTAGGGCGTGTACTGTAAACTCGGTTTCGATCTCAAACCCATTCGATAGTGCAGGAAAAGATTTGACGTATCGACGGGAGAATACGCGATATCCAGAAAGCATATCCACTAGCCGCGCTCCAAATAGCCATTGAACGCAGGTTTTGAGAAATATGTTACCAAAGCGGTGACCGGGACGGTAGGCTTCGCTATCTTTGGCTGTTTCGCGCCTCGCGCCTACTACCATGTCGAGTTGTTGGGCTAACAAAAACTGGATCAATCTGCGAACTGCTGGTGCTTCGTAGGTGTTGTCCCCGTCTGCCATGACGTAAATATCCGCTTCGATATCGGCAAACATGCGTCGGACGACGTTTCCTTTACCTGGAATGCGTTCGTACCGCACGATCGCACCCGCTGCCGCTGCCTGTTCTGCTGTATTATCGGTGGAGCGGTTATCGTACACGTAGATTTTCGCCTCTGGCAGCGCCGCTTGAAAACCCGCCACAACTTGAGCGATGGTTAAACCCTCGTTGCGACAAGGTAGTAAAACGGCTATGCGCTGGTTTTTGAGCGAGGGTGTTTTGATGGCAGTTAAATTATCTAGCATGTTTTATTTTCCTCCTTTTTACACTTTTTTAATTGATACTCTTTACTAGCTTCCATATAAAATGATTTGAGGCTTTAAGCGAGTAATTTCCACAGCTTTGTACATTCGCTCTTGACTGAATTGATATATGTCCAGAGAGATTTGAGTTCATTGCTAGTTGCCTCGATCGAATTTACGTTTGATATCTTGTACTAACTTTGCTTCTTTCTGGTTATTTTTTGCCCAAGCTTCCCGGTTAGCGTTAATTTTGGCTAGGTGGGATTCTATATTTTCTGGAGTAATCAGGACGCCGAAATCTTTGGGAACTTTATTCGATTGGTAATTTAGCACCCGATTCAGAATTAAATTGCCGATATTTTCCCGATAGTGGGAACTGTCGGCGTAATTTTTCATGCCTTCTTTAATCGGTTCGGAAGTAATGCTGTTGTAGCCAGAAAAATCCCAAACCGGAACTATTTTTACAATCTCGCGTTTCCACTTTTCTTGGGTTGCCCAATGTCCGGTTGCTCGAATAGCCTCGTTATCGGTGGCATGTCCTGGAGAGATATATACTTTTAAGGTTATGCCGTGTTTCTTGCAGGTTTCGACAAATGATTTAAAATCAGCTATATATTTCTCTGATAGCTGATACTTGGCATGATTTTTGAAATAAACTTGATAAGAATTAACAAACCTCCAATCAGTTACTTTTTTGCCTAAATCGATGTTTTTATAAGGCATGAATCCCTTCAGGCTATCCCCTTCTTGATTTTGGGGATTTCTACTGGAATTGAGCGTTTCTAAACTGGAAGATAGGGCATCGATGGAAAAGACAACATTGATGGTATCTTGTAAACTAATGCTTTGCTTTTCCAACCTGTCTTCGGTAAAACCCGGTTGATTTTCGTTGTAGGCATTGAACATAAAGAAATCAATGCCGATGATGACGGTTTTCAGGTTTTTGTTGTTGGCGATCGCATGTTCCAAATACCGCAGTTGTTCGTAAGGATTCGCCCCATTCAGTCCCAAGTTATACGCTGGCTGTTTATCCTTTAAAGCCGCATAAGTTGGATCTAACCCTTGTCTGGTTCTAGACGAACCAAACAACAGCGTTGCCGGTTTAATCCGGATAATATCGGTAGCTTTGAATAGCCGATCGTTGTTTCCCTTTCTAGGTTTTGATTGATTGATTCCCGCGACAGTTGTAGTATCAAAAACTCCGTAGGGATCGAGGGCAACGTTGAATAAACCAACCGCCGCCATCGGAGTGAATGCAGCTAATAATACCAGTAAGTTAAACTTACGGTATTTACTCCCCCGCACCTTACGTTTTTCCCCTTTTGAGGAAGTTAGAAAGCCTAAATTGAATCGACGCTCTGTAGTCATATGGGTATAAATTAAAACTGGAAGTAAAGGAATTCAGACACCCTGTTAAGTGAAAGTAAAGACAGACTGGCTAAAGCACCGATCCAGATTGCCCATCCCCAGTTTGGCTTTAATTTTTTCAGCATTTCCTCGCTATTTGGTAACTTAGTAGCGCAGATAGTTACCAAGGCTAAAACAACTAAAGTCAAGGCTTTGTTCCCGTTGACTTCCGGGATGTAAGCCATGTCTTTCCAACTCTGAAGTTGGATGCCAAATTGAGTTAAAATTGCTAATTTACCTTGCGCTTCTCCGGGGAATACTATTCCCTTCATTCCCGCCATTGCCTGCAAAATTTCCATTGCATCGGGCAAGTTTTTGGCTCTAAATAATACCCAAGCAGCGATGACGGCTAAAAATGTAATTGTCCATGCTAAGAATTTAGGCAATGGTTTATTTAACTGTCGCCATGCATGGTTGATGCAAAGATACATTCCGTGAAGTCCGCCCCAGATCACAAAAGTCCAACCCGCACCGTGCCACAGTCCACCTAATAACATGGTGATCAGAAGATTGCCGTAGCGGCGGATTTCTCCTCGGCGACTTCCACCCAGGGGAATGTATAAATAGTCGCGGAGAAAGTTGGATAAAGTGATGTGCCAGCGTCGCCAAAAGTCGCTGATCGAAGTGGCTTTGTAAGGCGAATTAAAATTCATCGATAGGCGGACGTTGAACATTAAACCCAAACCGATCGCCATATCGGAGTAACCGGAAAAATCAAAATAAAGCTGATAGGTGTAGCTCAATGCACCTACCCATGCTTCGATAAAATTCAGCTCGCTAGCATGGTTGAAAGCGGGGGCTACCCAGGGAGATAAATTATCTGCAATTAAGACTTTTTTGGATAATCCTAAGGTAAACATGGCGATACCCAAGGCCAGGTTTTTGTGAGATAATAGGAAGGTTCGCGCTTTGCGAAACTGGGGAATAACTTCTTTGTGATGGACGATTGGCCCTGCAATTAACTGGGGAAAAAAGGTGACGAATAAGCAGTAATCGACAAAGTTATATTCTTTGGTTTCGCCGCGATAGGCGTCTACTAGATAGGCAATTTGTTGGAAGGTGAAGAAAGAAATTGCTAGGGGGAGAACGATACTTTTGGTGTTGAGTTGCGCTTCGATGAAATTAGCGATCGCCGGAAATGGCAGATTGGATACAAAAAAGTTGGCGTACTTGTAATATCCCAGCAAGGCTAAATTAAAAAACAGCCCTAACCACAATAAGGTTTTGGCTTTTTTACTCATCGCTTTGGCATTGCTAATCCGCACCCCCAAGAAGTAATTAACCGCCATCGAAATCAGGATAATCGGCAGGTAGGCGGGATTCCAATACCCATAAAAAATCACCGAACAGAGGGTTATCCATCCAACTGCTAGGTGAATTAGGCGAAATCTGGAGAAGGTAAAAAACCCTAGCAGAGTAATGGGTAGAAAGACAAAAATAAATATGTAAGAGTTGAAAAGCATGGGGCAAAAGGGAGGTATATTCCAAATTTAGGGGGATAGGTTACGCAAAGAAACCGGGTTTCTGTGAAAAATCTTTTTGATGTAGAGACGTTACATGTAACATCTCTACATCACAGCAAGAAACAAAGGTGGTAGGTTCCAAATTTAGGGGGATAGGTTAGGCGCATATTCCGGGTTTCTGCGAAACATTGTTGCTATAGAACTAGAGATATAGGTAGAAACCCGGTTTCTAACATTAGTTTTCCCAAATTTTTGGTAGCGATCGCTATCCAATTTGAATGAATTCCCTGTTAAAGTTGATCGCAAGATTGCGACCCTTTCGATTTGGGCCACTTGCGCTCTTTTTTAACAGTCTGGGGTTGTCCCGGTGGGACGGTTTCTTCATCCATTAAGTAAATTTCAAAACTATCGAGTTGTTTGTCACCCTGATGCCTCGCGTTCCAATCGCGACAGATATATTTTGCGTAGTACGGGAAAAGTTTCTTACCAATCGCCCGATTGAGGTTGATAAAATAACCGCGCCATTGCATATTGCGATAAAGTGCATCTCTAGCGCTAATGCTTGGCTTTTCCCAGTTGACTTGATCGCCATTTTGGAGAACATCGACCTCGCTACCATCCTTAAGTTTGCCCGGTATTACATACCAGCCATCATCGACGGGTGGCGCGGGTGCGAAAATACTCCAAGATTGGTCTATGCGTAAAACGCGACTAATCCAATCTATTGAGTTGAAAGTCCTTGATTTGAGAACTCGCTGGGTAGAGAGTATAGCCTTAGATTTTAGAGTACCTCGTTGCGAGGTTAATTCGACAAAATTTCTAAAATTCCATACCGTGACGTAAGCTAGCAATAGCAAGGTGACGATATTGAGAATTTGCGAATTATTCACCTCCAGAGGACGCCATTTCAAAGGTTTGGTAAAGTTACCGGCAAAGCGACGATTCGTTGCAATCGTTTCGTAGAATTTATTCCCCACTGCCATCAATGGCGACAATCTGAGGACAGGTGCGAGGAACCATAATATGGGGGAAAGACTGACTACATAAGCGATCGCTTCCCATTTATAGTGCCGATTTTCCTGCCAATCTACTACCACCCAGGAATTTTTCTCCTGCATGTCGGCATAAATTGATTCGTCCTCTTGCGCCATCAGCAAGGGTGTCTTGGGTAAAATCAGGAACGTGCGAATTAGGTGGACAACTTTCTTACAAAAACCACAATCGGCATCGTAATAAATTCTCAATCCTGCCCGTTGGGGATTATAAATTCGAGCTTGAATTCCATCCCAAACTTCGCTGGGGATAAACACCAACCAGGTAAAGATTCCCAACGCGGGAAACAAACCAATTTGCAGCGTTAATCCAAATCCAACGTGTAAAAGGATAAACGTAATTATCGTCGCAGTACGGAAGAATACTGTGCGGAAGGGAACCAAAATAAACAGCGGCCCAATCCACTCCAGAATCAACGTAAACAACGTAGAAACTGTTAGTAACGGCGGGAAGTTGAGCAAGAATTTACCCAACGGGGCGGCGTATTGATCGAAACTCAGCGCATAATAAACGGCAGTTAAATCGGGCCACCAAACCGTGCTAGTTGTTTTATAAGCAGCCGAGAAAATGTAGACGTAGAAAACTTGTAACGTTAGTGCGATTGTCGCCCCGGTAAGGATGCGCTTGGGTAATGGTTTGGTGGATGTATTGAGGGCGCTATCGATGGAATACGCCGCACCTAGAGGCAAAAACATCGCCCAAAACATTAAGGCGCGCAGCATATCATCGCCAGCAAATAGCAAGAAAGGATTGCGATTTTGCAGCGAGATTAACAGCGCCCACGATGCGATCGCTGCCAATCTGGTATTGTATCCAACCAGAAACGCTAAGGCGATTAATATCGCTACAATAAACAAAATTGCTTGAACTACGGGCGAACCGCTAAGGGCATGTATCGACCAATACAAAGGATTGACGATTTCGCTGCGCGCGGCGAGAGGTAAAACGCCAAAGTCGCTATAAAGCGTGCGAATATCTGCAAACCGGATAATTAAATCGGCGATAATAATCAGCGCTAAACCGATGCGAAATGCGGCAAGCGATCGCAAGTCTAATCCAAATAATTGCTCCAGTTTTTCACCGAGAGCTAGTTTACCTTTTTGTTGACTAGGAGCCATAAACCATAAAACAGTTGATAGTTGACAGTTGACAGTTGACAGTTACCTTGATCTAAAGCTTATAGGATTGCGAGTTGGGGTAATTAATTTTCCCTTTCTTTTAAAAGGGGGAGCCTTTAAACCTATTTTTTTTGGTAAAAATCTACTTTTGGGATAGTTTCTTTACTCCCTGCGAGTATTTTGTACTCCTTTTACCCTGACTAGAAAACCTATTTGAGAATAACTGGAATAGATGCTGGCACCCGCTGACAATCCAATGCCACAAGACTTGCAGGCGATGGCGCATTGTTGGCAGACGTTGGAGGTAAACCATTTGTCTGGTAATGCTTGCCAAACGCCCTTCTATATTGATGCCAAAACTCGATACTACGGCGGCATTAACGCCCAAGGTTAGCATATCTCCCAGATGTAAATAGTGGAAGTTTTTTAATCGGCGACGCTTGATTAATGCTTTGAGATTGTGGGCGGCACATGCTGCTTGTTGATAAGCTACCTGTGCCGTTGCTGGTATGCGTTTCCCGTTGGGATATTGGATTTCTGCCATATCTCCCAAGGCTAAAACTTCTGGATAATCGACTAACTGTAGTGTAGGTAAAGTTAGTAACTGTCCTTGGTTATTTTGCTGACAATCTAGTTGGGATACCCAATCAATTGATTTAGTTCCCGCCGTCCAAAGCACGAGATCTACCGTCAAAGGAGTGATGCGATTGTCGCGTACTAGGGTAATTTGATTGGGTGCGATCGCTTCTACACCCGTTCTTAATTCTACCTGCACTCCGCGCGCTTGCAGGGCACGGTACGCCCCGCGGCGCAGCCCACTGGAAAAGGGTTTGAGAATTTGATCGCCTCGTTCGACGAGCAAGATGTGTCCCCGTTTACCCAAACGATCCGCGACTTTACAAGCTAACTCTACCCCAGAAGGGCCACCGCCGATCGTGACAACGCGAATTTGGGGTAAGTCTGTGGCTTCAAGCGATCGCAGTCTTTCATCCAAATACCGCGCCTCTGCTAAACTGCGGAAGGGCAGCGCGTATTCGGCAGCCCCCGGTGTACCATCGGTGCGCGTCTTTCCCCCCACAGATAAAACTAGGTAGTCGTAGGAAAGTCGTTCTCCGCCTAATAGTTTTACAGAGCGCGCTTTTAAATCGACTCCCTCAATTGTTGCCTGACAAAATTGGATATTTTTATTAGCGAGCAACTTCTTAAAAGCAGGTGCAATTTCCCAAGCTTTAAGTTCATCTGTGACCAATTCATACAGCAACGGTAGAAACAGAAACCGATCTTTTTGATCGACTAAAGTAATTTGGCAATCTGGTGATTTCGCCCAGGGAAACCGCCGCAGGTACAAAGCTGTATAAAGTCCGCCGAAGCCACCACCAAGGATGCAAATTTTAGTCATTGGTCATTGCTAATTGCTAATTGGTCATCGGTCATTGGTAATTGGTAATTGGTAATTGCTCACCTTTCCGGGGCGGGTTTAACGAAATCAGAAACCGGGTTTCTTCGTAGATCTTTTTCATGGCTCAAGAATTTTTCACAGAAACCCGGTTTCTTGCCGCAGATTGGTTGGTAAAACCCGCCCGTACATTTCCCACCTGGTCACTTGTTCACCTGCTTTGGGGCTGGTTTGGTTTCTTTTTGTGGTGATGCCAGTATTGGTTTTAGCTGGGGAACTGCCTTTAGTTCTGCAACTATTTGTTTTGACCTAATTATTCTGGCTTCTGGTTTGAGGTGGTAGTGGGTATCGGCAAATAAATTCGCGTCATTCTTCATGTTCAACGTATCTTTGTTGTAGATCGTTGGCGCAATTTTGGCTAACTCTTCTGCCGTCTTTTTAACGTTATTAACTGACTTTTCATCCCTGCGGGCATAAACCCAAGGCAAGGATAAAATCAGCGTTCCGCCTCTAGCTTCTACCTCTTGCTTGAATTGAGCAATGCGGTTGATGGCATGTTTGGAAGCGGGTTTGTTAATCGGCAGTTCCCACCATTTAGCTGAGGTACGATATTTTGTTACTGTAGGGTCGCCCCTTTCGTCCACTGGATCTGAGTAATAGCCAGTGAATTTTCCTTTTTCAACTAAGTCTATAGTTGACTTGGTAACGGCTCTGAGGGTAGGGTTACCCAACATCAACATGTCTTGGGCGAAGCGCTTGGGCGGCACGTTTCCCAAACCGGGGCGTCCGATGGCGGTGCCGAATTGTCCGGAGCGATCGCCTAATCCATCATCTGCCCACAATATCAGGTATTCCGGCACTAACAGCACCACATCGCCTTTGCGAACTTGCGACAGAATGCTAGGCAATATGACATCTAAACCCACCGGACCATCTAGTCCTAAATTGATAACGGGAATCCCCAATCCTTGCTCGATTACTTTGGAATTAATGGTATAATGCGCTCCCGAACCGCCGGTAATCAGGAGGCGGTGAGGTGCTTCAGTTTTTTCGGATGCGATCGCAATTTTACTCTCGTACATGATTCGCAGCCAGCTTAACTCGCCGCCGTAGCGAGCATTGTAAAGATAACCCGCTCCCCAAGCTAAGCCTGCGATCGCTAACCAACTACCTAACTGTAATACTTTCTTCATCAGAACTCGAAGTAAATAAACTTAGACGGTTCGTTTGCCGCCAGCAAGACGGTTAAAGCCAGTAATATGCGAGACACCCAAGGCGATAGCAACAAGTCATATTCAGACTTGCGTTTTTGCCAAATTGCCATGTGTTCTAGCAGCAGTAACCCACAAGAAAGAAACAGGGTAAAACCTAAAGTCCAAAGCTGGTTGACGCTGAAATCTGGGTTGCTGAATGCACCCGTCAAATTAGATAGAGAATATGCCCAAGGCGTCACCAAAGTGACTATTTTTTGCCCCAAGCGCGCGATATCTGTCTCCATAAAGAACAAACATCCCAAGGTTACCGAGGCAAATGTCAGCGCCCAAGATAGCAATGCTGGCATTTTAGCCACATACTTTCCGATTGGCGTTTGTCTTTGTCTGGTTAAATAGCGCAGCAGCAATAATAAAGCCCCGTGGTAAGCGCCCCAGAGGATAAAATTCCAAGCCGCGCCGTGCCAAAAACCCGATAGGGTAAACGTGAGAAACAGAAAAAATTCTGCCAACCGCTTGTTTGCCCCCATCATCGGCAAAAACACATAATCGCGGAACCAAGTACTTAAAGTAACGTGCCACCGACGCCAAAATTCTTGGATACTTTGGGAAGTGTAGGGTGCGAGGAAGTTTAGCGTTAATTTCACGCCCATAATTCTGGCAAGTCCCACCGCCATGAAGCTGTATCCGCCAAAGTCAAAATAAATTCGCAGCGTGAATAAGAAAGCGTGGAACCAAACTAACCAAGCATTCGTTGCTTCTTTTAAGTCGATAAACGGTGACAGGTTATCAGCTAGAACAAATTTCATGAACAGTCCCAATGACAGCCATTGAAACCCTGTCTCGAAGTTTTCCCAACTGAATTTAAATCGAAACGATTCAATTTGCGGGAACAGATCTGACCGCCGTTCGATTGGCCCTGCCACAACTTGCGGGAAAAATGAGACGAAATTGATATAATTTATCGGGCCAATTGGTTGCTTTTTCTTGCTAGTAAATGAATCGACTACAAACGCAACCATCTGGAAAGTGTAGAAAGAAATCCCTGGTGGAATAGCCCCCGAACCTGGAATTCCTTTCCAACTTTCGGCTATTCCTGGAAGTACCAATCCGACAACGCTTTCGACAAAGAAGTTGACGTATTTAAAATAGGCGAGAATTGCAATATCAATTACAACTACAGTGGTAGCGATCGCTTTCGCTTGCCACCCCTGACGGCGTAACATAAAGTACACCATCACGTAGTTGAAGATAATTTCAAAACAAAAAACAGCAAAGCTGGTGCGGCTAGCATTCACAAACAGCGTCAGCGACAGTACCATCAAGCCGATACTGTCAAAAGCATTTCGCCACAGATTAAAAGACTTGGCGATATACCGTATCGTGAAAAAGGGGATGCCCACGAGCAGCAGCACCCACCAGAAGGAAAAATCCGAGAAGTTCAATTAACTTCCTCCCTTATCCAAGCGAAAATAATCGAGGCAGAGCCTCTAATATCTCGTTCCCAGGCTCCAGCCTGGGAACGAGGTGTGGGAGGCTCTGCCTCCCTTAACCGAATCAAAGGTTTTAACGACCACCTTTGAAGAATCCGCCCCAACCTTTTTTCGCGGGTTCTTCGGTTTTGGTACTAGCATTTGCTTCAACTTTTTCTGCTGAACTACCCACGTTTAGAGCGGAAATATCGCACTCGTTAACCAAGTATTCAGCCGCTTTTTCAATCGTCGAATGATCCCAGAACAAGGTATCGGGAAGTTCGGCAGAAAGCCAGTCTTCCAAGTCGCCAACGAGGGTGACGGCATCGATCGAATCTAATCCGTAGCGGGTTAAAGGTTCGCTGACATTAATCGATTTGGGATCTAGGGAAAGATTTTGAGCGATTTTATCAACGAGCCAAGTTTGAATTGCTTCTACAGGAGAGGTTACCATATCGCTAGGCTTGGAGCTGGAGTTCTGAAGCTGCATTCGTTTGATCCTTTTGTGTTTCGGTTTTTGCTAGTTGGAAAGGAACGATCGAGAACATTTTGTCCTCATTGTAAAGCTTGACCAATTCTTGGGCTACGTTTTCAACATAAACCGGGGAAATTGTCAAGTTTTGCCAGGGGCGGAATGAGCGCAAGAGTCTGGCGAGACTCAGTACCAACCATTCACCTTTGGCGAAAAATTCGCCTAAGTTTTTCCGGTTGTAAATCCACATGTGCAAGCAAGTTGCGATCGCGTGCAATGCACAATACTTCTTGGCTAAATCAAATAATTCCGGGGATTGGTCGTGACCGAATTCAAACGCGGATGTGGCTAGATATTCATCCTGGGCGTTCAGTTCTTCTAAAGCGGAGGAAGCAAAAGTGATGATTTGATCTAGCACTTCTGGATTCACATCGCTGTTATCTTTGAGGTCGTGGAGTTGTGCGATCGCAATTTCCAATCCTTGCAACGAGTCGTCTGCACCGCGACTGAACAGATCCATTTTTTCCGGCGCATAACGCGGTACTGGTTTGTCCAACGAGAAGTTGACTTCGAGACGAGATTGCAACGCCTCCATCATTTTGTCATTGCGTTTGGCGCGGTGTTTGGCGAGACTTCGCATTTGCAAAATCAGCGCGTGCAAGTTGACGATCGAACTACCGTCGAACATGCTGATAATTGCATTATCCCGCATCTGTTTTTGGAAGATGCCAAAATCGTGTTCTTCTCGCATGTAAAAACGCGATCCAAGTACGACTGAAACGTCTTGAATCATCTTTTCCAGCGTCACGGTTGAGAAATATTTCACCACCGCACCCCAGACGCTAAATTGTTCTGGAACGACGTGGAATCCCCTCGCCACCCCAATCGTTTCGCAATCGCAGATCAGGAGATCCAAGAATGCATCAACCAGAGTTCTCTTAGGTTGAGGAATGTCAAAAACCGTTTTGCCGTAAAGTTCGCGACCCATAGCAAATTTTAGCGTTGTTCTCAGGGCGGTATCGGCTGCGCCGTGAGAAAATGCCGCACACAATGGGCGCGTAACTTGGAAACCTTTCAGCGCTAATTCTAATCCGGCTCCCTCTTTTCCTAACAGCATGTCATCGGGGACAAAGCAATCTTTAAACCCAATGCCGCTGATATCGGAACCGCGAATGCCGTGGGTAAGTGTTTTGGGCAGATTGTAATAAGTTGCTGCGTCGAGTCGAGCTTTCTCTACCATGAATAAAGATAAGCCCCGACTGCCTGCCGATGCATCGGTTTTGGCGATGACAAAGGTAACTCCCGAAATCGTAGCGCGGTTAATCGGCCATTTTTCCCCATTGAGCAAATAGCCGCCGGGAACTTTGGTCGCAGTAACATCACCGGCAATCAAATCGCTACCGTGCGCCCTTTCAGAATAGGCAAGGCACATCGTACCGTTTTGATCTTTAATAAAGCTTGCCAGTTTCTGTTTTTGTTCTTCCGTACCTGCCATCCAGCAGAGGAAAGACCAAAACATAGTAGTAAAAGCAATGCCTGCGGTTTGATCGCGGCGACACAAAACTCGCACAATCGATACGAATTCCTCAAACGAGGTAAACTCGCCGCCTACCCATTCGGGGACGTAATAATGACTTAATTTCCAGTTATAAAGCCATTCAATAATTTCGTGAGGGAATGCTTCGCGCTCATCCAGATCTACTACCTGTTTCCAGGACATCATATTGTCCGGATTGCAAGGATCTCCTAAATCTCGTTCGAGTGCTTCGGCGACCCAGTACTGTTTTAATTGCTGCATTGGATTCTCCAGTAAGGGGTAATTGGTAATTGGTGATTGGTAATTGGTAATAGGTAATTGCTAATTGCTAATTGCTAATTGCTAATATTTTTTTATTACCCATTACCTATTACCTATTACCTATTTGGTAGTTTGCACTTGTTTGAGAAGCGAATTAACTTCTGCCTGTAAATTTCTGTACTTGGCGGTGAGGGTGGGATTTTCGCTCCAATCTGCCAAGACTTCTAATTCTCCAGATAGCCAACTCGATTTGCAAGCGCGGCGCTGGATTTTGCCGGAAGAAGTTTTGAGGATATTGCCTGGTTTGGCGAGGACGACGCCGTATACTTGCAATTCGTGCTGTTCGGCGATCGCTTGCCGTATCGATGCTATTACCTCATCGCAGTCCAGGTTTTGTTGCTGCTGACGCTCAACTTCCTGCACTACCACCAATCTTTCTTCGCCGTTGAGTTCGACTGAAAATGCTGCCCCGTAGTCCGGACGCAGTGCTGGATGCACCTGTTGTACCGTCCATTCTATGTCTTGGGGGTAATGATTGGTGCCGCGGATAATGATTAAATCTTTAATACGACCACCAATATAAAGTTGACCGTCGTGGATGAACCCTAAATCCCCCGTCCGCAGAAATGGCCCTTCTCCCGTATCTTTTAAGTAGGCACGGAAGGTGTTTTCGCTTTCTTCGGTACGGTTCCAGTATCCTCCGGCGACGCTGGGATCGGATACCCAAATTTCGCCGACTTGATCGGGGGCGCATTCGGTCATGGTTTCGGGGTTAGCGATCGCCACTTTTGTCTCGCATACCAAACGTCCGCATCCCGGTAGCGTCCGCACCATCTCGTCGTCTTTGGTTGTCGGCAGGACGCGATTTTGTTCGAGTGCTGCTGCGTCTACTTTTAAGAATACCGGCTCTTCGCCTTTGGGCGTAGTCGAAACCAATAGAGTTGCTTCTGCTAATCCGTAGGCGGGGGCGAAGCTACTCCACTTGAAACCTGCGGGGGCAAATTTTTCGCAGAATGCTTCCATTACTTTTGGGTTAATCGGTTCGGCGGCGTTTCCTGCTGCTTGCCAACTGCTTAAATCTAGTTGCGCTAACTGATCTGGAGTCACGCGGCGCACGCACTGATCGTAAGCGAAGTTGGGGGCTTGGCTGTGAGTGCCTTTGTAGCGCGAAATTGCGTTTAGCCAATGGAAAGGACGTTTAATAAAGGCAAACGGCGACATCACGTAACAAGGATGACCGTTGTAGAGGGGAACCGTCAATCCTTCTACCAGTCCGTAATCGTGGAAGTAAGGCATCCAGGTAACGGTGACGCTGTCGGAGTCGTAGCCGCAGGCTTTTTTCAGGTTGCCGCAGTGGAACAATATATTATAGTGACTGATCGTTACGCCTTTGGGCGTCGAGGTGGAACCGGATGTGTATTGAAGATAAGCCAGCGCATCCCCGGTGACTTCGGGATCTTTCCATGTTTCTGCCAGTTCCAGGTTGACCTGTTCGGTGTCGATCCAGCGCATCGCGCCAAATTCCGGGATTTCTTCGCGGAATTCGTCTAATAGGGCAAGAATGCTGCCGGTAGTGAGTACAAACGAAGCTGCTGCGTCTTTAGCGATCGCTACCAATCGGGGCAAGTTGCGCTTCAAGCGATTTGCTTCCGGAGGCGGTACGGGAATCGCGATCGTCCCGGCGTACAAACAACCGAGAAATGCCGCCATCACCTCTAACCCTTGAGGATACAGCAGCAGAGCGCGTTCGCCTTTGGCGCCGTGCTGTTGCAGCAACGCTGCGATCGCTCTGGCTTGAAGATCGAGTTCGGCGTAGGTCAGCTTTGGCCCTTCCACCTTACCATCAATTAGAAAGGTATAGGCCAGCTTGTCCGGCTCCTGTAATGCTCTTTGGCGTAAAAGATCGACCAGCGTAGCAGGTTCACTGCTTAAAATAGTTTGCTGGGGAAGGCATTGAGTCATTTTTGTAACTTGAGAAGGGTAAATTTCAGTTTGATGCGTCCCTGAATGGCGCTACACAGGATTTTAAGTTGTTCTGCTCTAAGGAGAAGGTCTAGAGTATTCCTAATCGTTTGTTTTCTAGACCATCTTGACATAGGTTGTCTGGAACTGGAAAGAGTTCAATATAGGTTTTCACCAAAACTATAAATAATTCTGCTTAGCTTGGTGTTAAATCCAAGGCTCAGGTCGGCGAAAATCCTGATAATAAGCAAGTTCTATATGATTTTACACCTAAGCGATTTCACCGAATTTCTTTATACTAACTTTAAACTTTTATGAATTTGTAACTGAAATCACAATCATCACATAAATAAGTTTTATTTTGCGTAATTATACTGATGTACAACAGTTTATGCTTGATTACCGGATCAAGGTTTTGCCGTTCTAGATCTGGAACTGCCAAAAACTGAGCTGGGATTGTCCTTCTACTGCCGCAGCAGCAGCATAGTTGGGGTCGGGCGTCAAGGGTTCGAGAAACCAGGGATTTTGCTGAGGAGAGGAGTTTTCACCAATTATATGCAACTCTGGCGTACCGCCTGGAGTGAGGGATATTTCTACCTGTCCTAAACCTGCTAAACCCTCACCAGTGGCTTTAAGATAAGCTTCCTTACAAGTCCAAAGCTGGAAAAATGCCTTTTGCTTTTGGTCTGGTGGAAGTGCTTGAATAAATGCATATTCGCTTTGAGAAAAGAAACGTTGGGCAAGTTTTAAGGCATCGTCGAGGGGGCGGATATATTCTAAGTCGATGCCGATGGGGCGGAGAGCGATCGCATATAATGCCAAAGATTGGGAATGAGATAAGTTAAAGCAAACTGAACTATTAGACTGAGTTAGGGAGGGTTTGCCGCGATCGCTATAACAAAACTCTAACTCGCCTGGTTCTTTCCCCAAATAGCGCCCCAGAATATTTCTCAGTATCCCCCGTCCAGCAATAAAGCGCTGGCGATGCACGTCAAAGTGAAACCGTTGCGCTCTCGCTTGCTCATCTTGAGAAAGTGTTGCAGCCAATTGCGTTTGACACGATTCTGGTTGATCTAGATCGGCACGCCAGATATGAACGTCATCGGTTGATAAAACCAAGTTTTCAGAAGTTGGTAACCACATTCATTCTATTGAAGCAGTGTAGGGGCGGGTTATACCAATAATTTTTAACAAAAACCGACAATTGAACCAGGACTTAGGCGCACCCATCCGGGTTTCTATGAAAAATCGTCGGTTTGAAACCGAAAGATCGGCACAGAAACCCGGTTTCTCGATTCTAGAAACCGGGTTTCTATGAAAAATCGTCGGTTTGAAACCGAAAGATCGGCACAGAAACCCGGTTTCTAGGAGCGACGTGCGTCAGTCCTAGAAACACAACCCGCCCCGCCAAGGTTTGCTTCACCAGTGTTGCCCGTAGGTAAAAGCCGACTCAACTTTGGGAGAACCAATCAGCAGGTGTTTGAGGGGCTGTATAGGAGGTACACCTTTGTTTGTATAGCGGCAGCATTAATGCTGCCGCTATACAAACAAAGCCAAAAGGCTGTTCTTCACTCATAGTGCGATCGCAATCCCCGCCTACAATTTCAACGCTTCAATTGTGCCAAAATATAACTGTAAAAACTTTCTGTATCTACCTTATCCATTGCCATAATTTTGCGTCCACCAGGCTGAATTTTAGTGCGTCCTTGGCTTTTACCTTCTGTGACGATAGCGGTTTCCCATTCTCGCAATTGATAGAATTCCGGGTGGGCTAAATAAGCGGTTGCTAGAATATCCCAAAAATAATAATCTTGGGGAATTACTAACGCATAACATTGCCCAGCTAAATCAGATAATGGATAGCGACGCTGCTTGCCAATTCGTTGTACAAACTCGGATGTGACGGGGACGTTGTTGGTAATATCTAACGGACACAAAATGATGGGAATGTTAGTTTCCCATACTTTGCGAGCAGAAACAGCATCCCAATATACATTCCATTCTGCCGAACCATCTTGCCCCGCTTCAATAGATTTTTCCACATTACCGGGAACGTTCAATGCGCCTCCCATCCAAACAATTTGTTTAATTTTTGCTTCAATTTCTGGCGCTATATCTAGTGCAGTTGCTAATGTTGTCATCGGGCCAGTAACAAGCAGGGTAACTGGTTCAATTGCTTGCTGTAAAACTCGCACCATGAAATTTTGACCGGGTTCTTTAACTAATGGTGTGGAAATTGTTTCCCGTTCGTTCAGAATCGGTAAATGATCGACAATAAAAGAATCTCGTCGGTAAAGTCGCGGAAAGGGATTAATCCCGCGCACGGTACTTTCTGCTACTGGAATTGAAGCACAACCCATCAGATCCAGAATTTTGCGCGTAGCACTAACAGCAGGTTGGATATAGCAGTCGGCAGGGGTGACGATGACGCCAAGCGGTTCGATATGTTCCATCGTCATCAGTAGGATGGTGGAGAGATAATCATCGATGCCGCCGTCGCAATCCATTAAGACAAGTTGTTTTGACATTTTTCTAACTCAGCCCCGAATATCATTGTATCTATAATTTATGTGTTAAATATATGCAACATTCAGTAGTTTTACTGAACTAAAAATTGATATTTTAAAGTATAAAGTAGATCGTAACATAAAGTCAAATTAAATTAATTTAAACAAATGCCTCAAATTGCTGTAATGGGGAATATGGAAGACGTTCTGCAACAGCTTGAAGCAAGTAACAAATTGTTAAAAGCTCTCACTGAGCTGCAATCGCAGTTTATTGTTGATGCTAACCAGCAAAATTTATTTAATGGTTTACTTGAAAGTATTTTGGAACTGACTCAGAGCGAATACGGCTTTATTGGAGAGATTGATTATACAAATAAGAGCGAGATTCAAATAGAAATTTTTCTAAAAGACTCGGGAAAACTTTATTTTAAAAATGAGGCAATTGCCAACTTTAATATTCACAGCTTAAAATGCAATTCATTTGCAAAAAATCTGCCAGAAGGGACAGATTTTTATAATTTAAAAAAATTATTCAATGCTCTAGCTGTCACGGGTGAACCCGTAATAGTAAATAATCTGGCAACGGATAGGCGATGGGAAGAATTACCAGAGCTTCATACTCCAATAAATTCCTTTTTAGGATTGCCTTTATTTGACAGAGATAAACAACTGGTTGGCATGGTAGGAATTGCCAATCGGCCTGAGGGCTACGATGAGTTAATGATAACTTATCTCGAACCGTTTCTTGTAAGTTGTAGTTATGCGATCGCCGGTCATCGCAACGATAGACGAAGGCAGGAAGCAGAGAAGAAACTGCAAGAAAGTGAAGAGTTATTTCGCGCTACTTTTGAGCAAGCGGCTGTGGGAATTGCCCGCGTAGCACCGGATGGCACATTTTTAGAACTCAACCAAAAGTTTGGCGACATTGTGGGCTACACTCGCAATGAAATGCTGTCGCTGACTTTCCAAGATATTACCCACCCTGAAGATCTAAATGCTGACTTAGATTACTTGCATCAAGTTTTAGCCGGTGAGATTTCTACTTACTCGATGGAGAAGCGTTATATCCGTAAAGATAAATCGCTGCAATGGGTGAATTTGACGGTATCGCTAGTGCGCGAAGTATCTGGAGAACCGAAGTATTTTATCAGCGTTGTAGAAGACATTAACGCGCGCAAACAAGCGGAAGCGGCGCAACAGCAAAGCAATAACATTTTGCGCTCGGTGATTGAAAGTACGCCCGATGTAGTTTTTGTCAAGGATATTTGGGGCCGGTATGTAATAATTAACTCGACGGGATGCGGCTGGCTGGACAAACCAATAGAGGAGATTATTGGTAAGGATGATTCAGAATTATTCCCACCTGAAATAGCCGTTAAACTAATGGAAGCGGATCGGAAAATAACGATTGCGGGGGAAACTTTGACTTATGAGGAAGATGTACCGCAAAACGGAGTAATGCGGACGTTGCTGACAACTAAATGCCCTTGGCGGGATGCAGAAGGAACTATTATCGGTGTGGTTGGTATAGCGCGGGATATAAGCGATCGCAAACAAACCGAACTAGCTTTGCAGGAGCGCGAACAGTTTTTAGCCAATATTTACGATGGCGTTGAACACCCGATTTTTGTAATTGATGTACTCGAAGATGGCGACTTCCGCTTTGCAGGGATGAACCCAGCGGGATTGCGCGTCAGCAGCACATCCATCGAGCAACTGTGCGGCAAGACTCCAGAACAAATATATCCAGAAGCAATTGCTGCATCAATTCGACAACACTACACAGATTGTTTAACAGCAGGCGCTTCGATTTCCTATGAAGAAAGAATGGTTTTTTTTGGTATAGAAACTTGGTGGAATACAACTTTAACCCCCTTATGCGATCGCGAGGGAAGAATCCATCGAATTATCGGCATGACCCTTAATATTACACCTCGCAAACAAGCCGAAGAAGCGCTGCGGGAAAGCCAGCATTTTATTCAACAAATTGCCGAAGCAAGTCCCAATCTTTTATATCTCTATGACACGATCGAGCAGCGGAATGTGTATGCCAATGGCGAAGTTACTGGGACTCTTGGCTACACGACTGATGAGGTGCAAAAAATGGGAACGCAGCTTTTGCCAAATCTGATCCATCCAGATGATTTCGCCCGACTTGGCGCATACTGGAAACAATTTGAGATGGCAAAAGATGGGGAGATTCTTGAGATTGAGTACCGCATGAAGCACAAAGACGGTTCTTGGCGGTGGTTAGTCAGTCGGGAAAGTGTATTTAGCAGAACTGTTGATGGGAAACCGAAGCAGCGCATCGGTACGGCGACTGATATTACCGCTCGTAAATTGACAGAAGAGGCGCTACAAAGATCGGAAGCGCAATTCCGACAATTAGCCGAGAGGGAAGCATTGCTGAATCGCTTAGCAAACCAAATTCGCAATTCGCTTGATATCAACACAATATTAGAAACTACAGTGCAAGAGATTCGCTCTCTGTTGCAACTAGATAGCTGTTTGTTTATTTGGTATCTTGCGAAGGGCAAAGATGCTCATTCTAAACTACCCGCTTGGCATGTGGTGCATGAAGCGAAGAATTATGACTTACCAACGCTTTTAGGTTACTACTTGACCGATGCAACTAAAAGGAGCTTTCTCGCGATCGCTAATTTAGAAATTATCCGCATTGATGATATAGAAGCCATCACCAATCCAGCTGAACGGCAATTCTTTTTAACTTTGGGCTACAAATCTTTGCTGAATGTACCCCTGCAAACCTCTAGGGGTGAAATTGGTATGATTGCCTGTGGTTCTTGTATAGACTGGCGCGAGTGGAAAGATGATGAAGTAGAATTGCTGCAAGCGATCGCACTACAGCTTGCGATCGCGATCTCTCAAGCCGAACTTTACGCCCAAACACAAAATTCTGCCCGGATTGCTCAAGAAAAAGCGAAACAACTCGAACTTACCTTACACGAATTGCAACAAACCCAAGCGCAGCTAATTCAAAGCGAAAAAATGTCATCTTTAGGACAAATGGTGGCAGGAATAGCTCACGAAATCAACAATCCTACGAGCTTTATTTACAGTAATATTGAACCCGCTAGCGAATATATTAACCACTTGTTTAGCCTGCTGGAACTTTATCAAAAACATTATCCCTATCCAGCGGTAGAAATCCGCGATCGCATAGAAGCCATTGAATTAGATTTTTTAGTAAAAGATTTACCTAAACTGCTAAATTCAATGCAAGTGGGAGCGACTCGCATCCGAGACATCGTGCGTAGCTTGCGAACTTTTTCTCGCCTCGATGAATCCGATATGAAACAGGTAGATATTCATGAAGGCATCGATAGCACTTTGATGATTTTAGAACATCGATTGAAAAAAGTCGGCAGCTTTTCAGGTATTCAAATCATCAAAGAGTATGAAAAGTTACCCTTAATCGAGTGTTATGCCGGACAACTCAATCAGGTGTTTATGAATATCCTGGTTAATGCAATTGATGCTTTAGAAGAGGTAATAGGTAACACTTCATCGGTCAGCGGTAAAGATGAACAAAATACCAATTACCAATTAGCAATTAGCAATTACCAATTACCAACAATTCGGCTTCGGACTTCTGTGGTACAGGGCAATCAAGTTTTAATTCAAATTGCTGACAATGGCCCAGGGATGACAGAAGCAGTGCAGCGGCGATTATTCGATCCGTTTTTTACTACTAAACCAGTCGGTGCGGGTACGGGATTGGGAATGTCTATCAGTTATCAAATTATCGAGAAGCATGGCGGTCAATTGAAATGTATTTCTTCGCCGGGTAAAGGTGCAGAGTTTTTAATTTATTTGCCGATTAAAAGCAGTTAAAAACCGCATACTATTCAGAGAGCGCATATTTATTAATCGTTTTTGCCAACTATCTTAACCTTAAAGCAAGCTAGGCAAAAATACTGAGGGGAGCAACTTAATCATAAAAAGCTGAGTTTGGATTGAGCGGGCGGGGATATGTTGGAGGCATATCGCCACTATATTGCTACAAATAATAATTGACAAAATAGCCGATTATTTATTAATATTTAATTGGTTAGTAGATCGTAAATAAATCGATGGCATCGCTTAAAATTGGATCGGATTTAGCTGCTAACGAGCGGGGATTAAGTGAAGTATATACAAGTAAATATGGAATCTTATACAAGGGAGATTGCCTTAATTTTTTGCGCCTTCTTCCTGATGCATATGCGGATATTGTGTTCGCCGATCCACCTTTTAACCTTGGTAAAGATTACGGCAAATCTGTAACTGACAAAATGAAATCAGAGGATTATCTTATCTGGTCAAAGCAGTGGTTAGACGAAAGTATTAGAGCGCTGAAACCGGGTGGAAGTTTATTTGTGTTTAACTTACCTAAATGGTGTATCGAGTATGGAGCTTTTTTAAATCAGCGGGGGATGGAGTTTCGCCACTGGATTGCTTGCAGAATGCCAAAAGCCTTTCCGCGCGGTAAAAGAATGTCTCCGGCTCACTATGGATTGCTTTATTACACGAAAGGAGAACCAGCAGTTTTCAATAAAGTTTATACACCGATTCAAGTTTGCCGACATTGTGGCGGCGAAATCAGAGATTATGGCGGACATCGCAAGAAGTTAAATCCCAAAGGAATTAACTTAATGGATGTTTGGGATGCTCCTGAAGATGTGTGGGAAGATGCTACCGATATTGATGAGTCAGATTTCTGGACTGAAATGGAGGAAATGTGGACGGATATTCCGCCAGTTCGACATCATCAGCACAAAAAAAGAGGCGCGAACGAATTAGCGCCGATCATGCTTGAGCGCATTATTGCAATGGCATCGAATCCAGGACAAATTGTAATCGATCCATTTGGAGGATCTGGAACGACATTTTATGCGGCAGAAAAGTTGCATCGATATTGGTTAGGTACGGAAATTGGCGATACAGATCCAGCAGTGAAGCGGCTAACTGCTCTAGCTAATGGAGAGATTGAAGAGTGGGAATCGGCAAGAGGTAAGAAAAAAGTTAAGTCACGAAAAAAACAGTCTATTGAATCAGAATCTTCTAACTATACGCAACTTTCCCTTAACCTTTAAATTAAAGCGCGACCATCTGTTCCTTTGGTAATTCTAGGGACGTTGCTATCTATGGCATCGTGTTCTACTACAAAGATTGCTAAAAAACCTTCCGGGAGCGCTACAGCACGCCAAACATCAAAATAAGGTTCTAGTTCTTCAAAATTTCCAATCCTATCTGTAAGATAAGGATAGATTTTTCGGCTGGGCAGCACTAAAGCTGAACCTAAAATAACCCTTCTTAACATGCCAAGAACTAATTTATTAACGGCTCGATGACTGGATGAAATATTTCCGGTTTCCCATTCTAGGGCAAATAAATGATTATCTAACACTTTTGTGGCATCGATTCTTCCAGGCGATCGCGTTGCATAAGTAACTTTAGTTTCCAGTCGCCAGCCAAAATTTTCTTTAAGCGTAGTCATACAAGTATTTTTAATTGGTTTGACACCGTTACCGTGCCCGGTTGGATTGATTGTAAAATTTGATGCACCGGGAGGCCAAACTATTAATTCAATTGCATGGCGAATCTCGTTTTGAATAATTACCCAATCTTGGGATTCCTCAAAGCTACCTTTACTAATTAGCAATACCTCTTGGGCAATTTTCACGGTGAACGCTAAAATTTATCTGCTGAAACTGGCAGTTAGTATAATTTTATTGTATTTCCGAGCAAAAATTTGGGCGATGACGAAAAAAATGGAAGCTGAGAGCGTGCGATCGCATATATCCAAGATTGACTTTTTTGGCTTTAGAATTCCTCCATCTCCGCACTAGGTTCGCCTGGATAAAAGCTATCATCTAGAATTTGATCTACGGTATAAGGACAATCTTGGGGAAAGGTTTTGTAGGGTAAATTAGTTTCTGTCACCGCTAGATCTTTACCATTTTTATAAGCTTTCTGAAGCACTTCTAGCAAATATGGTTTCAGACTTGGATTTTCCTGGAGAAGTTCTTGAGTTTCGCGCCGCTGTATGCGAATAGTTGCCAACCAACTACGACTACGCCGTTGCTGTTGATAATGCCACTTTAGTAAATGTCCAATCAAAATACTTAGGCGATTTCTGAGTTCCTGGCGTTGCTGTTTTCCCAAAGATTCAATCTCCTCGATTAAATTTGGCAAGTCAAGTTTGCTCCACTGATGGTGACGCAGCAACTCGGCTTGTTCTTGTGTCCAGGCATAGAAATCTGCCTCGTATAGACTACGCATTGTTTTGATTGCCAGGTTACATTCTGCAACTACTTTATCAAATATTTTCCCAGATATCTAATACCGAGCTATCAAGATTTATGTTCGCTCTACGGTAGTGGACGCTGACGCACTCGATCGCGATCCAAAACTGTAAATCTTCCCTGGAAAGATATAGTTTCTACAGTCAACAAGTATAGTAACTGTTCAGCAGGCTCCTCTGGAGTTAGCGGCTGATATCGAAAGTAGAGGATACCAGGAGGAGAAGGCATTCCCAGTCGATAAATTAACTCACCATAATCTCTGTCAAAGGTTAGTAAAAATCGCTCTTCGCTGACAGCACGCGCCAGTACATCCAAATCTTCGGCTCCAGGTGAGTCTATCCGTACATAGGCGACGTCATAACCTGCCTCCCGCAAACGCCTTACACTGGAAAGAGGGAAGTTTTCATTTGCCAAAAACCTCATGACTTGACTTTATTTACAACTGAGACAGCATACCAAACTTCTTCGCTTATGCACTCAGTAGCAAAGGCAAATACTGCTCTTAATGCTTCAGATGTTAGTCCAGGATAATTCTCTAGGACTTGTTGCTCTGTCCATCCTGCTGTAAAAAGCCCAAGCAGGAACTCTACGGATAGCCGCGTTCCTTTTACTACTGGTTTGCCTAACAGGATTTTGGGATCGCAATGAATATATTCTCGCCAGTCCATTTTTTCTACACCTTATATTACGTACCTCGATCGTAGGCGAAATGATGCAGGTTGACTCAAATCTAAAATCTGCTTTTCTTTAATATGCAATCCTCAATAAGAACATCCCCTGGTAGCCATACCAGGGGAAGAATGCGTCACAGTTTAGCCAACCAATTGAGGCAGAAACTCTCTTTGTTTTGCCGTAATTTTGACTTCGCCATTATCGTCAACATCTATAATGGCTGTGTCTCCGTTTTGGATGCGACCTGATAGCATGGCTTCGGCTAAGCTATCTTCTAAGCGTCGCATAATTACTCGCCGTAATTCCCTGGCACCGTAGCTGGGATTGTAGCCTTCTTTGACTACTAATTCTTTGAACGGTTGGGTGAATTCGAGAGTGATTTCTTGTTCGGTTAAGCGATGAGAAACTTCGCGCAACATCAAATCGGCAATTTTCACGATCTCTTCTTTTATCAACTGACGGAAGACGATAATTTCGTCAACTCGGTTGAGAAATTCGGGTCGGAAGTATTGCTTGAGGTCGTCGTTTACTCGGTCGCGAATGCGGTTATAAGTTGCTTCGTTTTTGTCGTCGGAGAAGTCAAAGCCTAAACCGCCGCCGCCTTTTTCAATCGCTTTAGAACCGATGTTCGAGGTCATGATTAACAAGGTATTCTTGAAGTCTACTACTCGACCTTTGGCGTCGGTTAAACGACCGTCATCTAACAGTTGCAACAGGGTGTTGAAGACATCGGGGTGAGCTTTTTCGACTTCGTCGAACAGGATGACCGAGTAGGGTTTGCGCCGCACGGCTTCTGTTAGTTGTCCGCCTTCGTCGTAACCAACGTATCCGGGAGGCGAACCGATTAATTTAGAAACTGTGTGCGATTCCATAAATTCGGACATATCTAACCGAATCATGGCTTCTTCTGCACCGAAGAAATGAGCAGCGAGTGCTTTGGCTAATTCGGTCTTGCCAACGCCGGTAGGGCCTGAGAAAATAAAGCTGGCGATCGGTCGGTTGGGATTTTTTAACCCAACTCTGGCGCGACGAATGGCACGAGAAACTGCTTTGACTGCTTCATCTTGTCCGATGACGCGCTGGTGCAAGGTATCTTCTAAATGCAACAGCACTTCGGATTCGGTTTCGGTTAGTTTGTTGACTGGTACTCCTGTCCAAGATGCGACGATGTGAGCGATGTCTTCTTCGCTGACTTCAGGGGTAATAGATGGGCGTTGAGAGTTGTTTTGGAGCGCTTTGATTTCCCCTTCTAGTTCTAACTCGCGATCGCGCAATTTTCCGGCGCTATCAAAGTCCTGCGCTTTGACTGCTTCTTCTTTCTCTTTGGTAACTTTTTGCAGTTGTTGCTTGAGTTCTTTGGTAGCAGAAGCTGGCGTATTTTTCAAGCGCACTCTGGAACCGGCTTCATCAATCAGGTCAATTGCTTTATCGGGTAAGAAGCGATCGCTTATATATCGATCTGATAGAGTAGCCGCCGCATGTAAAGCCGCATCGGTTATTTTAACTTTATGGTGCTGCTCGTAGCGATCGCGCAATCCAAACAATATCTCAATTGTTTCTTCCACGCTGGGTTCGCCTACCATTATCGGTTGGAAGCGGCGCTCTAAAGCTGCATCGCGTTCGATATGCTTGCGGTATTCATCGAGGGTGGTCATCCCCATACACTGCAATTCGCCGCGTGCTAATGCAGGTTTGAGCATGTTAGCAGCATCCATGCCGCCTTCTGCTGCGCCGGTACCAATTAAGGTATGAATTTCGTCGATGACTAGGATGATGTTTCCAGCTTTACGGATTTCATCGACAATCCCTTTCAGGCGTTCTTCAAATTCACCTCGGAAGCGCGTGCCCGCGATTAACAATCCCATATCCAAGCTATAAACTTGCTTGTCTTCTAACATAAATGGGACGTTTTTATCGGCAATGCGCTGAGCCAATCCTTCGGCGATCGCAGTTTTACCTACACCAGGTTCGCCAATCAAAACTGGGTTATTCTTGGTGCGGCGTCCTAATATTTGAATGGCGCGTTCGATTTCTTTTTCTCGCCCTACAACTGGATCGAGTTTGCCTTCTAGTGCTTGTTGGGTGAGATTGGTACCAAACTCGTCTAACTTTGCGGTTTTGTTTTTGCTTGCTTGCGACGCCCTCGCACCGCCCGCAGGTACCGCCGCGACTTCTCCTAACATCCCCATCACCTGCATCCGGAGGTTAGATAAGTCAACGCCCAAATTTTCTAACACTCTGACAGCGACACCTTCCCCAGTCCGGATTATTCCTAACAACAGGTGTTCTGTGCTGATGTAATTATGTCCTAATTGACGCGCTTCATCATACGATAGCTCGAATACGCGCTTCACTTTCGGGGTAAACGGAATATCCATTGGCACATAGCCCGTCCCCCGACCGATAATTTTTTGTACCTCTTTGCGCGCGGCTTCCAGCGTTACGCCGGAGTTAGACAGCGCTTGAGCTGCTATACCCGTCCCTTCGGCAATCAACCCCAAGAGAATTTGCTCGGTTCCCACGAGATTGTGTCCCAGGCGGCGCGTTTCTTCCTGGGCTAGCATCACCGCTTTAACTGCTTTATCTGTAAAGTATTCAAACATGGTGGGTTTACCTCGCCGAGCGGTTCTTTGAAACGGGTGAAGGTCTTTCAACCGCTCTATGAACTTTTGTTTACTTTCTGCTAATTTATCGTTCTCAGACGAGTCTTGCGGTGAGGAAAGCCGTAAGCCTTAAGGGGTAGTTGCCGCACTTTTTCCTAAGTATTTATACGGCATAGAGCTGGAGCAAGAGCAATGTTGGGGACGGTTTTCACCGATTATCTATGGCGATACTAATCCACATCAACCAGCCACTAATAAGGCAAAGAAACGAGCAAAATTAGCGTGGGTTTTTCAGATAAATTGTTAGCGAAACTCAGCTTCTTTTTTTTTTTTTCGAGATCTTAAATTGTTCTTAAACTTTTCTTAAATTTAAAGCGGCTTTTCAGGTATACACTTTGGTCTTGGATTTAGGGAATGATAAGAAGTACCTACTTCTCCCTCCTGCGATAGAGAAGCCGTGACTAATTTTTCCGATGATAACTGGCAACAAATTAAATTTCTGGCAGCAAGACTTCAAGCAATTAAAAATATGCTTGAAGTCTTCAACGAGCAAATTGAAAATCGACCTTCCGGTCAAGAATTTAATGGTATCAAAGAACAATTAGAAGCTGATTTTGAACAAACTTTGTCAGCTTTATTAGAGCTAATTGAAGACGAGGATGATTAAATTAGCTTAGTGAAAGTGCAGCGACTTCTTTATATAAATTGCTGCCAATTGAGGTGGAAATATTACCAAAGCGCGACTTGGATAGCACGCCGCGATCGCTGTTGGCGATATGTTCCGAAACCACAGGCATTTCTTGCCAACATCTGGGGCAAAACCAGTATACACCGCTTCGTCGAGCGTGCCGCAGTAGTTGATTAGAGCAACAAGGACAAGTATTCATGGCAACCTCTCGTGGAATCGAAGAGTCTGAAACTTGATTGTGAGAATACGATAAAAATATGAAGAAGACGTGAGGTTAAAATTAACTTATTGTGAACAATCGTAGTAAAACTTAAAGATACATTGAGTCAATTTTGATACATAATTTTGAATTAAATTCTGGGCGGTAAATACTCGCAAGGACGGTAAAATGTGGGTGGTTTGCTGAAAAATGTATGGGTGCAAGTGTCGTAAGTTACGGCAGTTTGGTTGGGGAGGGAAAGTAAATTGTAACAACAAAAACAATTCGGATGAGGGATAAGGCGAGATTAACCCGGAAAAAATCGCAGTAAAGATAAGTATAGGCGGGTTTAGGCTGAATAGGAGTAGAGGTTTGATGTTGGAATTCAATCGTTTTATTTCAGAGGAATTGGCATTTGCGCCAGAACATCCCTTAGAGCAAAACTTGGAGCGTCCCATACCAGATATTAGAGTAGCATCGCCGGAAGAAATAAGGGCGATACAGCAGCGCGATCGCATACCTGGTATCGTCAGGCGGTTGATTCCGCTCAATGCTACTACGGTTTGGGAGTACTGGTGGTGCGTACCGGGACGGATGCTGCTACCGGAAGATGAGGAAATAATACGATGCGATCGCCAACGAGTCGAAACGATCCTCACCAAACTAATTTGGTTGTTGGGGGGACACTGTTTTGGAGATAATTCTTGTTTGTCCGGGGATGCAGAGTCTGTATATGATTGGCAGCAGGTGTTGGAATTTGCCCGCAATACGGGGATAAGTCCTGACGTGATGGATATTGATTTTATGCCGAGTGCGATCGCGCAGGTAAACTTATCTCACCCCTACGACAAATTATCTGCTGTTCCTACAGCAGAAGCACAAACCCCCAACTACGTAGTAGTTGAACCGGGACATTGGCACGTTGAGTTTTTCCCATTACAACCCATAGAGGGAGGGTTTGAACTGGTGGAACAAAAACCGATGTGCAGTTGCCAAATTTGGACGGGAAAACCGTTTATCAAACATCTGGAAACGGGAGAAACTACCACCCGTTACGACTTAGGACTTGGTACCCCGTTTGATATTACCAGTCATCCTTGGTTAAGTTTTGGGCAGGAAGATGTTGATAGTAGGTTACCAATTGCGGTAGGTGAATAAATCCCAATTAACCCGCTTTTTTCGATCGTACCTGCGTCCAAATTCGACACCCTGCAAGGGTGTCGCTACACAAACAAAGGCTGCCTACGCAGCCTGTTGAATTTGAGCCTGCTCTGGCAGGCTTTGTATGTCTAGCCCCAGGTTTTAACCTGGGGGAATTTGGTGGAATTTGAGCCTGCTCTGGCAGGCTTTGTATGTCTAGCCCCAGGTTTTAACCTGGGGGGAATTTGGTTAAATTTGAGCCTGCTCTGGCAGGCTTTGTATGTCTAGCCCCAGGTTTTAACTTAGGGGCGGGCATTTCGGGCAATTGGCTATGACAGAAGGGAACTTTTCTGACTCAATATACGCCAGATCTTTTATCCAACTTTGGCAGAAAAAAGTTTACAGTTGAGCAATGAACCACCAATTATTTAATCCCAGGGGCATCGTACTTGCAGCTATTATCAGTTTAGCGGCGCTTGGCTCGATTGCAGGGTTATCGATGACAAAACCGATGCCAGCAGGTGCTGATGTTACCAATACCAGTTCGGTTAAGCAGGCAAGTACCATGAATGAAAAGCTAGTGGCAGCGAATACTAAGTTTGGCTTTAAATTGTTTTCGGAAATTTTAAAGAAAGAAAGCAACCAGAACATTTTTGTTTCGCCTACGAGTGTTGCGATCGCTCTCAGTATGACCTACAACGGCGCCAACGGTTCTACCCAGCAAGCAATAGCTCAAACTTTAGAATTACAAGGCATGAGTTTGGATGAAGTTAATCAAGCGCAGCTAGCTTTAAGCCAAATTTTAACCAATCCCGACCCCAAAGTTCAGCTAAATATTGCCAATTCCCTCTGGGCGAGACAAGGAATTAACTTTAAGCCAGATTTCCTGCAAAGAAACAAAGATTTTTACCAAGCACAAATTACCAATCTAAATTTCAACAGTCCCAATGCCACAGCGACAATCAACAATTGGGTGAGCCAGAATACCAAGGGCAAAATTCCTACCATTATTGACCGCATTAGTCCGGATGCTGTTCTTTATCTAATCAACGCGATTTACTTTAAAGGCAGTTGGACTGAAGAATTCCCCAAAAATGCTACTCAAGAACGTCCTTTTACCCTGATTGACGGCACGCGCAAACAGCACCCGTTAATGTCCCAGTTTGGCAGATTTCGTTATTACGAGAATGACTCTGTGCAAGCAATTAGTTTGCCCTACGGTTCTGGGCGGATGAGCATGTATGTTTTTCTCCCCAAACCTAACACAACGCTGCAATCTTTTTACAGTACCCTGACTCCGGAAAACTGGGAACAATGGATTAAACAATTTAGGACTAGAGAAGGGTCAATTTCTTTACCCCGCTTCAAATTAGAGTATGACATTACTCTGAATCAAACTTTGCAAGCGTTGGGGATGGGGATTGCGTTTCAAGACCGAGCTAATTTTACCGGCATGACCTCGACTCCTGTCAGTATTGATGAGGTCAAACACAAAACATTTGTCGAGGTAAATGAAGAAGGCACCGAAGCCGCAGCGGTGACTTCAGTAGGAGTTAGGGCAACTTCTGCCATGCCGGTAGACGAGCCATTTAACATGGTTGTAGATCGTCCCTTCTTTGTGGCAATTCGAGATAATCAAACCGGGACTTTGTTATTTATGGGTTCGATTGTGGAACCGAAATAATCAATAATTATAAACCGGGTTTCTGGCTGCACTTTCTCGCAACTAAATCAAATATTTTTCACACAAACCCGGTTTTTTTGCGTAATATTATCTCCTGTCGATTACCCATAATTAGAAGCCGGGACACGGTACGATTAACGTTATCTGTTTGTCCGAGATATTTCTGATGTTCCCTACGCAACGACGAGGTGCGGTTTTTTATTATGGGCAATTCAACTGACATCATATAAGTCCTGATAATAAATAACCGAATCAGAAACCCGGTTTTTTAGAACAACCGGGTTTCTTAAATCTGCTACTTTTTCCAAGGTAATTTTGTTCCCATTTCGGTCATGGCAGAAAAGATTAGATACACAATCAGTAACCCTACACCCGCGATAAATGCTAGTAAATCGTTATCCATTTTGAGCGATTAACACTATTCAAGCTATCGTTTAATTTTAAATAAAAATAGGGCGGACTTTCCGGCCCACCCTACAATAATTTCAGTTAGTTGTTTCGATTAAATGCCATTCGGTGCATCTCTGGGATGAACTTGAAACCATTCAACCGATGATAAACGATTAACAATCTTGGCGATACATTGCCTCAACCTCGAGTAAAATTTTGCTACGGCTGGAGCTAATATCGATGGTTCTTCTTCCGTTAGTTCGTTTGAAGTTGTGCTTTCGTCGTCTGATGACTCGGTAGGCGGTTCGATTTCGGCTGCTGTGCTTCCCGTATTATCGCTGTCATCATCTGTACTTTCTGATACTTCCGGTTCTGAGGGTGAGTCAGCGATCGCACTCGCTCCCTCGCTCGTATCTTCTGCCACCAAATCTTCAGCAACTTCTGGAGTTTCTGATACAGCTTCTTCCCCAGCATCATCCGCAATCGTGGAGGAAGAGTCGATCTCTTCTTCCTTGGTTGGCGGTGGAGGGGTTGGTATAAATGGTGACATTACCCTTGTCATGGCGATCGCACCAGCGGCGTGAATTAATTTTGCCACGCGATCGCACGCACCCTGAGTATCTTTGGTAGCACCTGGGGCGTAGGTAAAGGTAACAGAAGCAGCTTTGCGGTTGATTCGCAAACTTGTAATCCAAGGATCTGCTTGTGCTAATAGTTCGAGGCGACGCGCGTACTCGGTATCGGTAGCAACTCGATCGACGTGGAAGCGCAACCTGCCGGGGATGGCGTGGGCGAGGCGGTAGGAGGCGATCGCATTTCCCAAATGTCCATCATTATCCGATTGTAGCGGTTCGGATGCTGCAATTATCTCTGGCTTGATTGGGGGAGAGTCCCCATTTTGGCTAGCTTTAGTTTCAGATCGGGAAACTTTTACATTTGATTCCCCAACAGTTTCCGCAACTGCCAAAGGTACGATTAAATCTCTTTCCAACTGCTGCATCAGCTTGCGGGTGAAACTTGCCGCTATCACATAAACAGGAATTGTCCACAAACCCTGTAATTTCAGCGCCCGAACTACCAGCAATCCTGCCACAATCGGGATAATTGTAGTCACTTGCTCTTGCCAAAAATCGCCCGATTGTAAAAAGGAAAAATCTTGTTTTGGTTGCTTTGAAGGTAACGCAGCACTTGCCAAAACGCCCCATTGTTGCAGTCGTTCCAACAAACGGGATAAAGACAGCGTCGCCGGATCGAAATTAACCGTCAGACTGCCAGTTTTTGCATTAGCGCTGACATTACCGATACCTGCTTCCTGCTGCAATCGTTGCGCGATCGCATCCAATTGGTCAGACAATAAATATGTATCCGTCTTATCGCCACCTGTAACGCCAAGACGCACCCGTCCAGGCATGGCATGTAATACTTTTAGTCCAGTTTTTCGAGCCATTTTACTAATTCTCCTTGCGCGGTTGCGGCTCGCTGGTATAGTGCAATTTGATAAAGCTATCAAAAGAATACCATGCTAAAACGTACCAAGGAATAATCTCTAATTGCAAACCTCTAACCAGTAACTGTCGAATCGACAGCGCCCCCAGCGCCAGAGGCATTAATATTCGCAGATCCACCGTATTATTTGTTCCTTTTCTCACCCTGCGGTTGAGGTCATAAACAGCAGAGGTAATATTAGATGCTACCTCAGATCTGCCGCCAGCGATATCGGCGAAAATAACGCCTAAATCTCGCAACATAGCATAAACATCTTCACCGCTCAGATGCTCTGTAGCGTGCATAATAGTAATGCTGCCCGTGTGAGGATTTGTCCTCACATCATAAACCCCCAGTTTAGACTTTAACGCTTGAGTAATCGGTTCCAGCGCTTTGGCATTGCGATGTTGATGCCCCACTTTCAAACGCATCCGCCCTGGAGTATAACTCACGATGCGGCTTTCAATTGGTGTGGCTCTCTTTGCTAGTACTGTTGTCTTCATTGCTGTTGCTTATTTCTGCCTACTATCCAATTTTTAGATTGAACTAATTTTAAATTTTAACTCTTCAATCAAATAAACTCTTTCTTACTTCCTTCCCTTCTCTCTGCCTTCTCTTCTCTGCGTTCTCTGCGCCTGGAGCGGTTCGTTAAAAAACCTGTTAGATATAGGGGCAAGGCATGTATTATTTTTCTCTGCCCTGCCCCTACTGACCTTACGTATTAGGCGCTTCAGGATGAGAATTTGTTTCCAGTGCCTTTTGTTCGTCCAGCGCCAATTCAGACTTAGCTTCGGCTACGATATCGCCGAAAACTTCGCCAGCTTCAGCAAAAGCACCTTTGCTTTTTTCATAGGCAACAATTCCACCTTTAATAATAGTTTTGGCGATTGGTTTGCCAATTTTAGCCACTGCGGGAATCAGTAAAGGGGCTAAAAAGATCGCACCAACACCGGCAACGATACCGGGCGTCCCCATATCTTCGACTAATTCAACTGGTTTAAATGCCATTGTGTTTCTCCTTACAGTTACAAATCAATCTGTCAGATTGCAGATTTCAGATTTTAGATTTCAAATTGAACAAATTCTTTAAATCTGCAATCTGCAATCTGCAATCTAAAATTCACAAGACTTTGGCTCTTTTTTCCCGTTCATCAGCGGGCGCAAACCGTTCACCCCAGCGACGACGCTGGTGCCATTATTAACGATAGTTGCTGCTAACGGGCTGATACCAACCGCAGCAGCAGCGATTAAGGCGGCTAAGTTGGGTGCAATTACGATGCTAGTATTTTGATGGATTAATCGCATCGCTTGTTTAGCGATCGCAACAGCTTCCACCAAACCCCGCAAATCGTTACTCATCAACACCACATCGGCGGTTTCCCGCGCTACATCCGATCCATCAGCAAACGAAACCGAAGCATCGGCATAAGCTAAGGCGGCGGAGTCGTTAATTCCATCGCCAACAAAGGCAACTGTTCTGCCTGCTGCGTGCAACTGTTTAATTACAGCTGCTTTATCTTCTGGAAATGCTTCGGCGTGTGTTTGCGTTGGTGGGATACCTAATTGGGCGGCTACGACGTTGGCGCGTTGGCGGCTATCCCCGGTAAGCATGTGTATTTCCATACCTGCTGCGGTTGCTAGTGCCCGAATGACTTCGGGGGTTTCTTTCCGCAGGGGATCGGTGTATTCCACAATTCCCAGGCATTCGCCGTTGCAAGCGACGAAGATCGACGATATGCCGTTGGTTTTGATTTCTGGATGCTCTTGATACAGAGGTTCCGTACTCACATCGGAAAGGCGCAGGAAGCGATCGCTACCTACTAACACGATCTGCCCATCTATTTCCGCTCTGACGCCCAGACCCACTTGATACTCCCACTCGCCGCGAGTCAGGTTTTTAACGCCTTTATCTTCAGCATAGCGCACAATTGCCGATGCAACTGGATGAGTTAAACGTTTTTCAGCCGCGGCGGCAAGTTCCAACAACCGCATTTCTGGATCTGCCCAATCTTTTAGCGTTGAAGAAACAGTTCTCACCCCAATAACTGCCACATCTCCTTGAGTCAAAGTGCCAGTTTTATCGAACACAACCGCATCGACTTTAGCTAATTGTTCTAAAGCCCGTCCGCTGCGGATTAAAATCCCCCGCCGCGCGGCATAACTCAGCGCTGCTAAAACAGTTGTCGGAACTGAAACCCTGATTCCCGTAGCAAAGTCGAGGGTAAGAACTGAAGCTGCCCGCGCTAAGTTGCGAGTGCCAGCAAACACAATCCCGCCTAATAATAAGGTAGGAATTACCGCTTGGTTGGCAACTTTCGCCGCGTAATTTTCAATTTTGGTATCGTGGACGGGTGCTTCTTGCATTAACCGAATGCTTTGTCCGGCTCTAGTATCGGCGCCGACTCGTTCTGCCAGAATATAAATTTGGCCTTCCCGCACCAAAGTCGAAGCATAAACTTCTTCTCCAGTTTCTCGCATCACCGGCATCGATTCGCCGGTGAGCTTTTGCTGGTCAATTAATGCTTTTCCTTGCATAATGTGACCATCAACGGGAATTTGTTCGCCGGGGTAAACAATCACCGTATCGCCCCGCACGACATCTTTGATCGAAATTTCTTGTTTTTTCCCGTCCCTTTCTACCCAGACAAATTGTCCCAAAGAGTCGAGTAAATCGAGGGTTTGTTTCTTAGAAGCGCGCGCCGTGCGTTCTCGAATTGCTTCGCCAAATTCGACTAAACTCAGCATCAGCGCCGGGGTAATAAAGTGACCTTGGCAAGTGGTAATAACAATTGCCGATAAGTCTAAAAAGTCAATATTTAATCGTCGTTCTTGGGTGATGCTTTCCCAAGCGCGCTTTGCTACTGGCAAGGCAGTAATTGCAATTGTCCCCGCGATAATTGCCGCCGGAATTGGTATGCCCAATGGCCCGCCCAGGAGTGCTAAACTTGATGCGATCGCTGGTAATTTCATCCCCGCCCAGCAGCTGCTTTCTTCTGACGGTTCTGCTTTTACTATTTGAACTGGTGTATGTTCCGATACAATTGCTGTCGTTGCTAACTCGATCAACCTTTGTAATTGACTTCGCATTTCTCCATCCGAAACTCCTGTGGTTTCGTAGGTGAATGCTACCGAAGCCGCCGCGCGGTTGATTCGGATCGTTTTTATCCGCGTATCTAATGCGACTAAACTTTCCAACCGTTGGGCATAATCTGCATCGTAACCGAGTCGAGGGACTCGAAACCGCACCCGTCCTTTGACTGCATGGATAACGCTACAGGCTATTTCTTGCTTAGCCAGGGCATAAGTTTTTCCTTTGCTGTGTCCATTTTTGTGCCCGTTAGCTTTGCCATTTCCGTTTGCCGAATGTCCGGCAACGGGTGGCGGATGCAGTGTCATAACCTGTGAAGTTTCTTCCATTTTTCCCTCAAATTAAAACGTGAAGTTTGCGAAGTTTAACAATCCGGGAAGCTTTCGCGCCGCCATAAAGCGGTTTTCCAGCTTTACTTTTGAGCAAACAGCAACTTGATGGAATTTCCGCTTTTCGCACCTCCAACGAACAAGCCAGAATAATCAACTTAGCAATCGGCTCAAGTAAATTTTGTTTTGAGCTTGGCGCATCATCAGATATTACCAAACCAGGCAATATTTCCGCGTGATTCTTGTCACAGTAGCTTTGGGATGAGCCAGCGAAAATCTGCCCATCTCGCCATTGCACAATTTCACCTTGACGCCTTTGAGTCAGCCAATCTTGACCACTAGATTCAAAAGCAGATTGAATCAAACCGACTAGATCGGATATTTCCAATGGCGGGGATTGATAATTAAAGGCTACCGATGCCGCGTTGCGGTTAATCCGCACGTCGGTAATGTTGCTGTGAGATTCAGCAACCATTTGCAAGCGATGGGCATATTCTGCATCGCTAAGAAGCCTTGATACCCGAAACCGAACTCGTCCGGGAATTGCATGGACAACGCTGTAAGCTACTTGCTCATGCCCTGCAACCGGGCGTTTATTCCCCGCCTCTTTTGTCAGTGTCTTGCTCCAAGCTCGCCACAACCATAAAAGCGATCGCCAAAGCAAATCCAGAATTGGTTGTGTCTGTTTTGTGGATATAACCTTCGATTCTAGCATAGCTTGGCCTCCCATGCAAGACGCTGACTCAAGTTGTCAGTAAAGGTGCGCCATGAAGTTCAAAATTAAATTGAGCGCTGGCGGCTTAAACCCAGTTAAATAGCTGATTTTCGCAGGCTGATTGGATGGTTGAGATTTGGCGCTGACGCGGGGCTGAAGGGTTTGGCTATTGGTGCTTTCTACCACAGCAGGTGTTGCAGTATAAGCACTCGGCTTAAATGCTTCTCCCGCACGCTGAATTAGCTCAACCAAACGAGAAAGTATTTCAGTTTCCGAAACCGCTTTGGCATCGTAGGTGAAAGTAACCGAAGCCGCCGCCCGATTCGCGCGCACGCTGGTAATCTTGCTCTCAGCTGTGGCAATTTTTTCCAGTCGGCTAGCATAAATGCCGTCTTGAAATAGCCTCGGCACGTTAAAGCGTATCCGTCCTCGCACTGCATGAACAACGGTGCAAGCAATCTTTTGAGAGGATTGGCTAGTAAGATAATTCTCCTCTGCCCCTCTACTAGACTCCTCTTCGTCAAACTGTTCGATTAGCTGACGAGTTGTGCCAGCAGCCAGCAGGTAAACTGGAATCGCTGGTAAGCCTTGAATTCCCAAACCGCCAGTAATCAGCGCCCCGGCAATTAAAGGGATAACCGACTCTAGCTGGGTAGTATCTAACCAGAACCCATTTGTGCTATCTTCTTCATCTGGAAATTCTGTCGCTGCTGCAACGCCGCATTTTTTCAGCACTGCAAACATCTGCGAATAAGACAGCGTATTTTGATCGAACGTAACCACCAAGCTGCCCGTTTGCATATTCGCGTTGACGTTGCAGACGCCCTCTTCTTGCCGCAGTCGTTGTGCAAAGTTTTCGAGTCGATTTTCCCAATCATCTGCCAAGTGCAAACTGCTACCAGATGCACGCAGTCTCACTCTACCAGGCATAGCATGTACAACTTCTAGCCCACTCTCAGCGGACTGTAAAGTGACACCAGTCATTTTTTGTTTTTCTCCTAATTCTTCAGTTCTCTTATCGTTGGTGGATGGTTTCTTAACGGCACTTTTGCCGCTGTTCTCAACATCTCAAACCAACGACCTCGCTTCTAATGCGGATGAAGCGGTAGTGCCAGAACTGTGTCTTAGAAGTTTTGGTGAATGGCACCAGCACAGCGGTATTTGACATTAGCGTTGCCCCCCCTTGGTTCCCAACCAGTACTACAAGTTGAAAGCAGCGTCCCATGCTTGGTTGCCGTCTCTATGAGCAATCTCTAACTTATGGTGTAGAAGACATCCTCTGATGACAGCGTTTTTCCCCTCTAATGGCTGTTCGTTCCGAGTGCATGTCTTGCAACTTGCCCTCGTACAGCCGGAGGTTAACAGCAGGTTAAGCTCCTCTTTACGTAAGCTTCACTATAACACCAATTTTCTTGATGCGTATATCTAGTTGGGAAGATTTATTTTAATTTGCAATTGTATACTGGCACACAGCAGAGCCTGAAACAATTGTGGCTGTATGCGATCGCATCCCAGCACAGTGCTGTTTTGCTTGTAACAACGGGTGTAATGGTTGGGATAATTCAAAAAAACTTAATATAAAGAGGAGTGGAAGAGCGATCGCCAGAATTTCTCCGCATATCGCATCATAATTATTGATAGAACCAATCATCCATCCCCTATTTTGATTAACAGTTGGGTAAGTGGCGAGGTAGATCAAAGCGAGCAAAAATTTCTTCGTCCTGGAGAAATAGAAGCCGGATACACTATTACCTGCGTAGCTTACGCTTTATCCGATTGCACCCTATACACCCATCAAGAACAAATTCTGTATCAATCATCACTGTATGTCCAAAAATAGGATTGTCATTCCGCCCAAATCTCAAATCTGAAATCTCAAATCTGAAATCCAAAATGAACGACGATAAACCCACAGTATTAGAAGCGAATAAAGCTTTTTATCGAGCGTTTGAACGCAAAGATATCGAAGCGATGAGCAGCGTTTGGTCGCAAGGAGTGGCGACGATTTGCGTTCATCCTGGGTGGCAAGCGCTCAAAGGTTGGAAAGACATTCGCTATTCTTGGGAGCAGATATTTAAGAATACAAATTACATCGAAATTGAACCAGAAATAGTCGTCGCCGAAGTCAGGGGAGATATTGCTTACGTTTTCTTGGTTGAAAATGTTTTTCAAGTGATTAATGGCAGAAGAGTGCAAGCACAGTCTTTAGCAACAAATGTGTTTGAACGCATGGCACAGAAGTGGTATTTAATCAATCACCACGCGAGTCCCGTGATGCGATCTTGAGCGAGCAGAGATTAAGCTTAAAAACCGCTCTATATCGGCGAATAAACCGGCGTATGTAATTACGGGATCGTCATAGCCTTCTAGATAAAGGGTATATGGTTGAAAAATAGATTCAAAGTTGTTTAACATCGCTAAATATTTGTACGTGGGTTCGCCTAAAGCTAAATCGCGCCCAATCTTTTGAGTAGCAGAACCAAGCAGAAAAGCGGTATTCAAGGTAGATTCTAAAGATAAATAGAAAAGCCGCTCGTCGAGCCTGATGTTATCAACAATGCCATAGCCTGTATTAACGCCGACCCCGATTTGTAATGGCAAAGGTAAAGACTCTCGATTTAATTTTATTGTTCGCTTGTTGATGGCGCTGATAGCTTGAAAAACTGGGATAATATCTTCCTTATTCACTCCCTGATAGCGATGGAACCAGATCGCTTTGATAACTCCAACTTCGTTGCCAACATTTTTTTCTACTAAACCACCCAAGGAGATAATAATATGCTTAATTTCTCGATACCAGTTAGCAAGAGAGATGGCAAGGAGTTGTTTGTCTAATTGGTGAGTTAATAAGGTTAAATTGCGAATCTCGATTGCCATGACCGAAGCTAGACGCCAAACTAACCGCGTCGCTGTTGGCAAATTGCTAGTAACCTGGGTCGATGTTTCATCTAGCACTAGGTTTGTACTGAGACAGCAGAAAGCTAGATTAGTATTGCCCAATTTTATGCGATCGCCATGCCGTAACCGTACCGGAACGATCGCCCTGCACCCATTGACAAACGAACCATTTGTGCTTATTAAATCGAGCAGATAAAATCCGCCTTCCTCGTTACCCTGTAATACTGCATGATGGCGGGAAATTAATCGATCTGGTAACACCAAATGGTTATCCCCACTGCGTCCAATTGACCAGCTAGTGCTGCCTACTAACGGTAGACAGCAATAACCGTTTGAGATTTGGATTACCAAAAATGGTTGGTTGAATAGTTCTGGAGGTAGCACGCTGTAACGGGCAGTTTGGTTTTGGTAAAGATATCTCTAATTTAGGAGAGTTTTAGCGGTTTGTTGGCGTGAAGATGCACTGATTGGGTAAAGGGAAACTTAGGGAGCGATCGCTACTTTAACCACCAATCCCTAATTTGCCCAGATCATAGCTTAGGCTGTCAAGTCATTATCCGGCACGGCTTTAATGATTTGTTAAACTATATAAACGTGAGAAAAGTCAATCAACCCAAGAGCAAGGACGCCCGCCGATGACGCTCTCTACCTATTCGAGTACACTCCTTCTGTCTCAGCAACTGCCGACGCTGCAATATAGCCCTACACCCGCGCGCTTCGATGAAACTTGGGAAGCTCCCTTAGCTACCCTGCTGGGATTGGGGCGTGCCGCCGGTGCAGACTTGATCGAATTTTTCCTAGAGCGCGTCAACTATATCAGCTGCCTCGCAGAAGACGACGCCATTACCAGCATCTCCCCCCGCCTGACTACAGGCGCCGGGGTGCGCGTGTTTCGCGGACAAGCAGATTGCTACGTCAGCACCAACGATTTATCATTTTCTGGATTAAAATCAGCCTTAGAAAAAGGTCTTTCGATTCTAGGATTGCAACTCCCCGCCCCCAAAGCCTACATCCCAGAAATTAACCTGGAACTGTTGCGCGACTACGCCACCAAAAAAGGAAAAGATACTTGGCTAGCCTCATGCAGTTCGATGCGAGAAATGGGAGAAATTCTCCTCGCCGCCAATGACAAACTGAAGCAAACAGCCTCCCACGTGCAATCCCGACGCGCCACCTATTTTAGAGATTGGCAAGAAGTGTTAGTCGCCACCAGCGATGGCACTTTTGCCCGCGATATCCGCCTAACTCAATCGGTAGGATTTAACTTGCTGTGCGCCGATGGAGCAAATCGTTCTTCCATCGCCGAACGTGCTGGTACTACTAGCGATGCCAATTTCTTGAGAAATTGGAATTACGAAACCGCTGCGGAAAACGTATCAGAATCAGCCGGAAAAATGCTCTACGCCGACTACGTCGAATCGGGAACTTACCCGATTATCATGGCGAATCACTTTGGCGGAGTAATTTTCCACGAAGCTTGCGGACACTTGTTAGAAACAACTCAAATTGAACGCAAGACGACTCCCTTTGCCGATAAAAAAGGCGAAAAGATTGCCCACGAAAGTTTAACCGCTTGGGACGAAGGCCGCTCGGAAAACGCTTTCGGCACCGTCGATATGGACGATGAAGGAATGCCAACTCAACGCACTTTATTGATTGAAAAAGGCGTGCTGAAAAACTTCCTAGCAGACCGAGCAGGCTCCTTGCGTACCGGACATCCCAGAACTGGCAGCGGACGCCGTCAAAATTATACCTTTGCAGCCGCATCGCGGATGCGGAATACTTACATCGCTCCCGGAGACTATACCCTGGAAGAAATATTTGCCTCCGTCGATAAAGGAATTTACTGCAAAAAGATGGGCGGCGGTAGCGTAGGCGCTACAGGGCAATTTAACTTCGGAGTCGATGAAGCTTATCTGATTGAAAATGGCAAGATTACCAAACCGTTAAAAGGAGCCATTCTCATCGGCGAAGCCACCGAAATCATGAATAAGATTTCGATGTGTTCTCAAGATTTATCCCTCGCCCCCGGTTTCTGCGGTTCTGTCAGCGGCAGTATTTACACAACTGTTGGACAGCCCCACATCAAGGTTGATTCAATCACCGTAGGTGGCAGGTAATAGGTAATAGGTAATAGGTAATAGGTAATAGGTAATGGGTATTTTCTTCTCTATTACCAATTACCCATTAGCAATTAGCAATTAGCAATTAGCAAAATTTATGTCGAGTATCAACGAAATAGCATCTTACGCCAAGGAAAAAGCCGCGCAACTCGGTATCAAGAAGTTCGATATTTATGGATCGAGTGTAGATGAAACTAGCGTGCAAGTAGATCGAGGGGAACCCAAGCAAGTTAAGGCTTCCCAGCGCTCTGGGGTGACGGTTCGTGTTTGGAACGAACATAATACTGTAGGCATCACCAGCACCACAGATGTCGATGCTAATGGACTGGAATTAGCTTTAAAAACTGCCTACGAAGCCAGCTTTTTTGGTGCTAAGGAACACGTACCCGATTTTAGTCCAGAAGCTTTTGCTCCGGTTGCCGATATCCCCAATGAGAAAGCAACTCAAGCGCCAGTTTCTAACTTAATCTCCAGTTTAATTGAAGTTGAAAAACAACTACTGGAAGCGCATCCGGCGATTAAAGGCGTACCTTATAACGGCATGGCGCAGCGGGATATTGACAAGTTTTATCTCAACAGCGAAGGCGCGCTGCGAAACGAATCTCGCTCCTATGCTTCGATCTATCTTTACAGCAAAACTGAGGAGGAAGGCAGAAAACCTCGCAGTGCTGGTGCTATGAGAATTAACCGCAGCGTCGATATGTTAGATATTGATGGCTGTCTCAAGGAAGCGGCGGAGAAAACAATCTCGCACTTGAATTATGAAAAAGTCAAGTCGGGTAAGTATTGCGTGGTGTTCTCGCCAGAAGCGTTTTTAGATTTGTTGGGCGCTTTTTCTAATTTGTTCAACGCCCAAAGTATTCTGGATAAGCAAAGCCTTTCGACTCCAGAATCTTTAGGAAATGAAATTGCTTCGCCGCTCCTTTCTTTGTACGATGATGCTTTGCATTCTGGGAATATTGCGGCGGAAACTTTTGATGGGGAAGGCACGCCTACTCGCCGAGTTTCTTTGGTTGAAAATGGGATTTTAACGGGTTTTCTCCATAGTTCGGGGACGGCAAAACGGTTGAATGCTCAGCCCACCGGACATGCAAATATGGGATCGAAAGTGACGGTTGGATCGCACTTTTATCACGTGTTTCCTGGCGTTGGGGCGGAACGGGAGTACAGTCTTGATACGGCTGAAAATATTATTTACATCGATGATTTGCAAGCACTCCATGCCGGGGTGAAAGCTTTGCAAGGTTCGTTCTCTTTACCCTTTGATGGGTGGATGGTGAGTAACGGTAAGTGGACGAGTATTGATTCGGCGACGGTGGCGGGTGACTTTTTAACCGTTCTGAAGTCGATTGTGTATGTGGAGAAGGAGGAAAAGGTGACTCCAGGGGGCGTGTGTCCGCGAATTTGGGTTGATGGATTGTCGATTACTGGGGATTGATCCTTAAAATCAGAAACCGGGTTTCTACGAAAAATAGTTGGTTTACTCAGATCTTGCACCACTATCAACAAGCCTTCAAAAACCGGGTTTCTTGACGAAAAATCTAGGCTTCCAAGCTGAGCTATTTGCCAGAAACTAAGGTTTAGCCAAGGTGCAAGATGTGAGTTTAGCAACCAGAGATTTACCAAGAAACCCGGTTTCTCTTGATCGATCCTTAAAATCAGAAACCGGGTTTGTTATTTATCTAAACAAACCCGGTTTCATCGAGGGTGAGTTGTGCAGTTAACCATCTTATGCTGTTTCTAACCAATCAAATATCCGGTCAAGCTGGGACAAGGTAATCAGTCCGTACTGCCACAGAATTATCGGTAAGGTGCTGGTAGAATTTTCCCTTTGTCGCATCGCTAGGGATATAGATGTATTGGGTACAGCTAAGTCTTCTTGTAAAAAGCTGATTAATCGGTTCATTTTAATCGTTTCCATATTTTTATTGGGTCGTTAGTTGGCCCCTCCACAATCGTTATTATCGAGTTTGATCTAAAATGGTGGCTTTGGTGGCGATCGCATCATGTTTTGGTGGTGATCTCGATCGCTAGTTTTAGCGATCCCATCCTTTTAGGGATATTGGGATCAAATAATCTCACGTCTTTGGGGATCGCACATCCGGGTGATTACCGATCTTTGGGATCGCTTATACGATAGAAATCGGGGAAAATCCGGACAAAAATCAACCAGCGGTCACAGGGGGTGTCGCCCCTCGCCGATAGATCTCGCGGGCATAGTCAGTCCAAACGCCTTGTCCCCAGTAACGAAAGCAACTGGTTTGCAGCAACAGATTGTAAAGCAGTGCTTCGCGAGACTGATTATTCCTGTTTTCGTGGAATAAAGCGCTGAGTTGATTGATGGGAGTTAAAACATTTTCATATCCTTTTACCCAACTCAAGTGATTTGTCCAAGACGCTCCATCCATGTGAAAATGGGGATCGGTTTGTTTTAATTGCGCGATCGCATTCTCTACCGCATCGGGGGTACAGTTTTCTGTTCCAACTCGCTGCCAAATTAAGTGTTGCTGAATTGCTTGACAAGCAGGATAATCATCTCTGTTACAACCTGCCGCTTCGATTAGTTCTAAATATTCGGTTCCCGTCATTCCCACAACGTCTGGTGTCATTTGGTGCCAAGCTTGTTTAAAGGCGTTGGGAAATTCATTCATCATCACCCCACCATTTTCCCCATCGCCGATTTGAGTAACGAGTGGCGGCACTAATACGTTACCCAATTGTTTGGGAGAATAGTTTTTCGCTTCGTAATAAGGTTGCATTTGCCCGACTAATTTTGTATCGGAACCTTGGGTTTTAATTAATGCGGTAATACTCTCGGTTTCGCCGTGGGAGTTGCGGGCAATTAAACGATGGGGTAAATATTTTTCAGCTAGGGGTAAGCCTTCGATGGTTTCGACTGAGTGTTCTTGCACCATTACCCAGCGATAACCGCATTCTTTCAGTGCTTTAACAAAGGCATATAAGGTATCGGGATGGTTGGGAAGGTGCATTTCTGGGGGTGAAAATCCTTTGACTCGCGCTAATGCTTCCCAACCAAATATGGCAGCAAAATGATGTTGCCATGCTTGAATGTGCAGTTTAATATCGGGGATGGGAGTGGAAGGAACTACCGAGTGACTCCACATTGTCCCTAGCCATTCTACATAGGGTTGGTAGGTAGGGTCGCAGGTAATGCGTTTGAGGTTTTCTAGGATATCCCCGCGCCCCATTTGTCTAAGTCCCCACAAAAGATTGCCGGAATAATCTAGCATGATGCGGGGGTTGCATCCTTGCGCTACTAATTCGGGGATAAAGTCTGCCATGCGACTGTAACACCAAGCAAATGCGCCTGCGTTATGGTTGTCTCCTTCCTGGGGATGTTCAAACATGTATTGCAGGTTGCTAATTAGTTCGCCGTTCTTTCCGGCGGGGATGGTAGGCTGGTGCATGTGCAGTGCGATCGCAAATGCTGCCCTGATTTCGTTTAATCTCAGATTTGTTTTCGGTAAATATACTGGATGGTTTTGTTGCACGACGGATTGCACTTGTGTTTCCCATCCGGAAATGTTGGGCAGTCCATCAATTATTTCTGGTAATACTGGTAGCATTGGTTGTCTGAATAAATGTGATTTTTTTTTGAACCGCTCCAGACGCAGAGGGCGCAGAGAGGAGTAGATAGGTTATTTTAGCGCGGGGTGAGAGGGTATGGTAAGGATTTTGCAATTTGTGCGGCGAATCTGCCATTTATAAATGTTTAATCTGCAATTCCCAGTTACCTATTACCTATTAGCAATTGCTATGGTGATTTACTAATATCAGAGTAGATCAAGGTTATGCGATCGCCCATCGCCCAGTTGATTCATCCGATCGGTCGATCCCAGGGTTTGTTAATGTCTATTCGTATTTTACAGCCGCTTCTAACATTTTAATTGTACCGGCTGTGGCATCAATTTCAACTTGGGCACCAATTGGCAAGGTAAATTTATCTGGGATATGACCGATCATAGAACCATACCAGGCTGGGATTCCTAATGGGGAGATGCGATCTTGCAATACTTGCATTAAGGTGAGGGATTTATCCGGTTCTTCTGGATCGCATTGTCGGCAATTTCCAAACACAAAACCGGATATTTGGGGCAATATTCCTGCTAGTTGTAACTGTGTTAGCATTCGGTCTACCCGGTACACTTCTTCTCTAATATCTTCTAAAAATAAGATGTTATGCTGCCATTTTGGCAGGTAAGAAGATCCGGCCATTGCGGCTAAGACGGATAAATTACCCCCGATTAATTTTCCCCTGGCTTTTCCGCCTCTAATTGTTTCCACGCGCAAATCGGTGTTGGTAGGATTTTGCATTGTGACTGCTTCGCCGTTGAATAAAATACGCCGCAGATAATCTACGGAAAATTCATTCCAACTCGAAGTTCCGGTGAGGCTGTGAAAAGTAATGAGATTGGTTTTGGCGTAAATTGCTAATAGTAAAGCGGTGATATCGCTCAAACCCATGATAATTTTCGGATGGTGGCGGATGAGCGTGTAATCTAATAATGGTAATATGCGATTGCATCCCCAACCGCCTCGCATTGCTAGGATTGCTTGCACGGATTTATCGGCAAACATGGCGTTGATATCGGCGGCGCGATCGCGATCTTTTCCTGCTAAATAACCATACCGATCTAGCAGGTGGTTTCCTAATTTTACTTTTAATTCTAAAGTTGCCAATTTTTGCGTTATTGGTTCGATGCTTTCTGGTTCTACAATACCCGCAGGGGCGATTATTCCTATCGTATCTCCGGGTTTTAGCCGCGGTGGTTTTATGCTGCTGCGAGATGCAAGTGCAGCCGATATCGGTAATTGGGATGCAATTGCTGCTACTCCCAAGGTTTTGATCAATTTACGGCGTTTAATCGTCAACGGTTTTAGCTTTTAGTGGTTATTGTACGCCTTGAGATGCGTCTTGAAATGAGTTTTGAAATCAGCCTTGAAATCAGCCTTGAAATAAATTTCAAGCTCAAAGCTAAAACCCGTTAAAACGGGTTGTAATATTTAAGGTCTAAGCCAAAAAAGCTCTGCTTGCTATTTTAGTCAGTTTTAACTGACTTTAGCTTTTAGCCTGAAATTTATTTCAGGGCTATTTCAGGGCTATTTCAGGGCTATTTCAACGCTAATAAACTAAGCAACAACTAACTTAGATTGAGCTACATCAACATCGGGAAGATCTGTTGGTGCGCCTTCTTGTACCATTGAGGGGATTTTTCCACCTTTTTGGAACAAATTACTCGCCATCGCTATCAAAGCGTTAACTTTGCGCTGTCGCCATTCTTCGACTACCGCCGCCGCCGCACTATCGGAAAGACGCCGCTGAAGTGCTTCGTAAAGATAAGCAGCGTGACGGGTTTCATCGTTAGCGATACTCAAAATGCCTTGTTTGAGGTTTTTGCTGTTGGGATCGTCTTCTGGTAACACCTTTGCCATGCGGGCAAAATCTTTGCTGGCATCGAGTTCTAAAATGTAGGTGCTACCTAAAAAGACTACCCAGTCCATGTTTTGGGGTTTTAAGCTTTCGGGGGGGTAGCCGTCAAAGTACGCTGCAAAGAAGGGACTGCGATCGCGTTCCTTTGGTTTCGCTTCCGTGGTATTTTCTGATACCTGTTTGAAATCTATAACGCGCTTGTTCAATCGCTTGAGTCCGTGGGCGAAAATTAACCCATGACGCTTTTCATCAGATGCGTGAATCGTTAGTTTATCCGCAAGCCAGGTATCGCCTTCGTTTGCGGCTCGATCTCTGAGCGTTTCCAGGAACGGAACCGAACCCGATTCGGCGAGTTGGAAACCCGCTAATATGTTAGGCCGGGTTAGAGGGTCGCGTAATTGCCGAGCCAGGATGTATGCATTAGCACCAGAGCCAAGGAGATGGAGAGAATATGTGAGCAAGTTCATGAGCGATCGCTTTCACTTGGTTAGCTCCTTGCCATTGTAGATCGATAATTTTGGTAATGGGGAATGGGTAATAGGTAATAGGAAAATAATTACCAATTACCCATTACCTATTACCAATTACCTATTTCCCTTTTAGAGATTGACAAAACCACCAAAAAAGCATTAAAGGAATGGTAGAAAATATCTGAGCATTATCGGAATGCCAGTATTCAAAAGCTGGATAATTGTAAGCGGCTAAAAGTGCCATAATCGCGATCCTTATGCTATTAACACCAAATACAATTAGAATGGCAACTATGGGAACTAATACTTTTTTTACCCAGTTGGTGGGGTAGATGGTTAAAAAAAGAATTCCCAATTGCAGCATCCAAAGCATCGTTAAAACACCAGAACAATTTGGCCCTACCCAAGTTGCTCTTTCTGGTAAAATAATTAAATCTGCTTGACGAGTAACTTGAAATCCTACGTACCAGAGGATGAAAGTTGAAATCTTAGCCAGGATTTTGGTAATATGAAAAATCTGATTAACCGGATCGATTAGCAATTCTAGAGGAACTGCTAAAACCAAAAGCAATATCAGTTCCTGCCAATATTGCTTTAATCCTTTAATTCCGGATGCTATTAGCGCCAAACCTAAGCCTGAAATAAAAGGTAAAAGCCGAATTAAAAAGTCGTAATTGGGTAAGAATGCCTGATTGAGGAAGACAAGAGCAACTAGCGTGGCACCAATAATTTTAGAAAACAAATTGCTTTCTAAGTTTAAAGTGCTGTATTTGTGCTTTAATTTGAATGCGATCGCACCAATAAACAAAACGCTGGTGACGATTAAGTTAGCAAGTTTCGCTTCCCAACTGGAATGAAGGTGGAGGGCAATTAACCCTCCTGCTAGAACCAACAACCAAAATTTTGCGCCTTGGAAATTTTGAACGGGTGCAAAAAAGCTTCTCATTTCTGTTTAGTTTTTAAATGACGAAATGCAGTCCATGCACCCAGGATTACTAAACCAAATGTCGGATTGAAATCAAAAGGAACCGCAGCATTAGCGGTATTAGTAGTGACAGAAACAGCACCCAGAGTAAAAGTGCCAGATTCTTGTCCGGTATTATCGCCAAAAAATAGAAAATTTCCGACTCTATAGGGATTAAAATTTCCTAAAGGTGGATTGCTAGCTTGGGGATCGAAGCTGTAAGTACGCAGCGCACCGCTAATGATTTGAGAGCCACTGGAAAGCGTGTAATTACTGCCTTGAACCGCCAGTGTATAGGTGCTAGGCGCGCTGGTATTAAAACTTGCAGTTTCTCCGGGGGTAAAATCAGCATTCCGACCAATTATAGAACCTGGCTCGAAACCGATTTCAATTCCCGATAAACCGTCGCTGCTGGTGACGGTGACGCTGAAAGCAGACCGATTCGCAGTAGTATTAGTTGAAGAGTTGAGCGCGACATTAAAAGAGATACTATAGCCAAGGTTCCGGTCGAGTGTGGGAAATGAGGCGTTAAAGAAATTGCCCGATAATGGGTTGTAATTGCTATAGCCTGAATACTCAGTCTGTGGATTAGCAGGGTTGGTATTCACTATAACCCCACCTGCAACAGGTGCGCGATTAGGTGCAACTATCGCTCCTGATGAATTAAGTGCGCCTGGAACAAGCCAGATAGGACTTTGAGTTTCAGGCAAGCCAGTACCATTGTAAAGGGTGACGGTTGCTGCCTCGCTGGGGCTGACTGCTGCAAGCAAGCTTAAGCTAACGGTAATAGCGGTTAAAGCTGTTTTCACGGTGTTTTGATCTCTGTTTCTCGGTTTTAAGGCAAGGTTGGTGTTTAGTGTTCTGGGAAGTAATGCACGATGTTGCCTACGAGACATCCTCCCAAAGACATAAGATAACAGCCATATTGGCACAACTCTAGCAGGATGACACCCTTTAAGTCATAAAAAATACCAGGCTCCAGTCTAACCACAAAGAAAACAGGGTTTCAAGGGAAAAACTACTGAATTTAAAACCTACTCAGTAGTTGGAATAAAAGGGCTTTCTGGTAACGTTTTTGCATAACAGGACTTATATTACGTCCAGTCGATTACCCATAATCATCAGCCGGGACACGGCACGATCAAAGTTATCTGTTTGTGCGAGATATCTCTGATGCCGTTTCCCTACGCAACAACAGAGTGATGTTTTTTTATTATGGGCAACTCAACGGACATGATACTATACCAAATCCGGGTTCTAAACCCCCTTTATTTTATAGCCCGCGATCGCGCAGCGTGCCCTTGGCATAGGCGGGCTTTATTTTATAGCCCGCAAAGGCGTTGCTCTGTTTGTGTAGCCGCGAATGCGAGTCGTTCGGCATCAAAGGGGCGATCAAAGCGGATTTTGTATTACCCAAAGAAACCGGGTTTCTATGAAAAATTTTGGTTTGGCAATCGAAGATCGTAGCAAGAAACCCGGTTTCTTAGAGAAACCGGGTTTCTAGTGGTAGCAAGAAACCCGGTTTCTTTAAGAAACCGGGTTTCTAGTGTTTGGTTTAAAACCAGACTTAGAAATTCATTTCGGCAGCCTGGACTTTTTCGACTTGTTTCTTCTTCAGTACTAACAGCACTTGGGCTAACATAATCGCTGCAATAAATGCCATCAGCCATTGAATCCGAGTAGCGCTTTGCAGAACAATTTCGCCATCATCTTGACCAAAACCACCCACGTTGGGGTTGTTGGTCAAAAGTTCGCCAGCAGTTACTGATTGTCCTTCAGAAACGATCAATTCTGGACCTGCGGGAATGGTTTCAACCACTTCGCCGCTATCGGTTTTGATCGTTACTTGGTAACCGCCATCTTCACCTTTGGTAATTCCAGTAACGGTACCAGCAGCAGAGGCGTTGAAAGGGTTATTGTTGGTTTTCTCGCCGGTGGGATAAACTTGACCGCGACCGCGGTTTGCACCCAAGTGAACGGGATACTTACCGAAGTGGATATTTTTATCAGTTGCGGGGTTGGGAGAAAGAACGGGGAAGACAATTTCTTGATATTGTTCGCCCGGTAAGGGACCAACAATAATCACGTTATCTTGTCCTTCCTTGTAGGTTTGGTAATAGAGTCCCTCAGTCTTTTCTTTCATTTCCTCCGGAATGCGATCTTCCGGGGCAATTTTGAAACCTTCGGGCAACATTAAAACCGCACCGACGTTTAAGCCGCCTTTAGAACCATCGCCCAATACTTGTTGCGCGTTGGTGTCGTAGGGAATTTTTACTACCGCTTCAAATACCGTATCGGGGAGAACCGCTTGAGGAAGTTCAACATCGGCGGGTTTGGCAGCCAGGTGACAGTTGGCACAAACGATGCGTCCCGTGGGTTCGCGGGGGGTTTCAGGGGCAGTTTGCTGCGCCCAGAAAGGATAGGCAGCAGCGGGTTGGGAGAGGGATAAACCGCTGACGAAGAAGATTCCGACTGTGGCGATCGCAAGCAGCAAAGTTCTAGAAATTACCCGCTTGCTACTCTGTAATATCGCCGATAAACAAGCTTTTTTCATCTGCAAATAACAACAATTCCAGTGAACACCGTCAAATCAATAGCTATTGGTAATTGGTGATTGGTAATTGGTAATTGGTTATCTGTTGCCTATTACCTATTACCTATTACCCATTAGCAATTTTACGCCCACCAGGGTTCTTCTCCGGTACGGAAGTCGGTTTCTGTCCAAGGTGTAAAGACAACCTTGTCGTCTTCCACATTGGCGTGAACCAGTGCCAAGGATAACGGTGCAGGACCGCGTACCACCTTGCCGGTGCTATCATACTGCGAACCGTGACAAGGACACTTAAACTTGTTTTCGGCAATATTCCAAGGTACGACGCAGCCTAAGTGGGTGCAGACTGCGTTGATACCGTAGTCGGAAATGGTTTTATCTTCACCTACGACAACGTAGGTGGGGTCGCCTTTTAGACCTTGGGCAAGGGCGCGATCGCCTGTATTGCGGTTAGCCACAAACTCGCTGGCTATGACATCGTTGCCCAAAGCGTCTTTGGCGGTTACCCCACCCCCAGCACCGCCACTTGCTGGAGGAATAAAGTACTTAACAACTGGATAAAGCCCACCCAGAGCTGTTCCTGTAATCGTACCAAACGTCAAAAGGTTCATAAACTGGCGACGCCCCATATCGGGTACATCCGCCGATCCTGAAAGTTGAGCCATAACCTGCGCTTAAATGTGTATTTTTGTCAACTACTCTGGGGTGAGTCCCAGAATTCCTTTAACCTGCCGAAGTCAACCTAAAATATGCCCTAGCAGGCCAGTTGCAACAATCTCTTGAACGAACTGTTACAGCTTTCTGCTCTACAGAACTTGGCTAAACTTAGTTAAAGTTTACCATTCAACTAGAAATAATTTCTAGAGGGTCTGCTTCCTGCTTCAACCAAGGGAGTCGGCTCCTTCTTGTCCACAGGCGTTAAGTTTCGGTCAAGCCAACCGTACTACTAGCTCCAGCGTATTATTACATTTTTTGACACCCCGCTCATAAATTACAGGGATATCGCATCAAATAAGATCTACAGCGGTTTGCAAGGAGCAGATGCGGAAGATGATGAAGATGGGGAAGATGGGGAAGAAGTTACTTCTACTTGAATAGGACTATGACCGGATCTGATTTACACCAGTTGTTGCTTTCCAAATGGGGACGCTCTTATGATATGCAGCTGCGGCGTACTCAGGGCAAGATATTTGTCCAGGTAATGTGGAAATATCTCGAACAAGCGTCTTTTCCGCTGAGCGAGGCAGAATATATGGCGCATCTCGATACGATCGCTAGTTATCTTGTGGCGTTGGGAGCGACAGCTCAAGTGCAAAAATATATTGAACAGACGCGCGATCGCCCGCGCTTGGGCAAGGCGGTTAGCTTTCCCATCGATTTGGGCGATCGCGCTTCCGAGTGGATACTGGAAGACATTTGACCTCAAAACCCCCATCTATGCAAATTGAATGGCAAGTCGCCAAAACCTACGAAGATATCCTTTACCACAAAACGGACGGCATCGCCAAAATTACGATTAACCGTCCTCACAAACGCAATGCTTTTCGCCCCAAAACTGTCTTTGAACTCTACGATGCTTTTGCCAATGCCCGCGAAGATAACAGGATTGGTGTAGTACTTTTTACAGGTGCTGGCCCGCATACAGATGGGAAATATGCCTTCTGTGCAGGCGGGGATCAAAGCGTGCGCGGAAACGCAGGTTATGTGGGCGATGATGGCGTCCCCCGCCTCAACGTGTTAGATTTACAACGCCTGATTCGCTCGATGCCCAAAGTTGTAATTGCTTTGGTAGCTGGGTATGCCATCGGCGGCGGACACGTGTTGCACATCCTCTGCGATTTAACCATCGCGGCTGATAATGCTATTTTCGGTCAAACTGGCCCGAAAGTTGGCAGCTTTGATGGCGGATTTGGTGCTAGTTATTTAGCCAGAATAGTCGGTCAAAAAAAAGCGCGAGAAATCTGGTATTTGTGCCGTCAATATAATGCCCAACAAGCCCTAGATATGGGATTGGTTAATTGCATCGTTCCCGTAGAAAAGTTAGAAGCAGAAGGGATTCAATGGGCAAGGGAAATATTAGAAAAAAGCCCGATTGCCATTCGCTGTTTAAAAGCCGCTTTTAACGCCGATTGCGACGGACAAGCAGGTTTGCAAGAATTAGCTGGAAATGCGACTTTGCTGTATTACATGACCGAAGAAGGCGCAGAGGGAAAACAGGCATTTTTGGAAAAACGAAAGCCCGATTTTCGCCAGTATCCTTGGTTACCATAGGGACGGAGTGGGAAAGCGATCGCTTTATGGGAAACTATGCGAGCAAGAGCGATCGCATCTCAAATATTTTGTCAGAATTGTTAGATTTTTTTACAATATAGCCGAGGAAAAATTAGCAGCGATCGCAAGTTGAAAAAAAATTTGCCCCACAAATACAGCAGATACACAAATCGGTGATAATGAGTCACTAAGATGACGCCAGCAAGGCTGAAGAAGTGGTTTCCATATATCAGCTTTAGCTAAAAAACAGTTGAATTCTTCAATTTTTTTAAGGAGCGTGGATAGTGATTGCTAAACTGTTTAAGCCAAGTGCTTTAACCCGTGGACTGGTTGCAGCTATTTCCGCAACTGGGTTAGTTATGGGTAGTGTGCCTGCAAACGCTCAAACAAGTTCTTCCCCAACACCCGAAGCATCTCCAACACGTCGCGAACCAGCAAGAAGATCTAACACTTCCCCTCGCCCAAGAGCAACAAATTCTAATCGCACTACGCGCCCCAATAACAGCGGTGTCCTCAGATTGGGTAGTCGAGGAGAAACCGTTCGCAAAGTGCAAATGTACTTAAAGAAACACGGCTTTTTCAAAGGAGAAGTAAATGGTATTTTTGGGCCACGTACCCGTGAAGCGGTAATGGCGTTTCAGCGTGCCAGAGGCATGAGGCCAGATGGCATTGTTGGATTCAGAACTTTAGCTGCGATGCTTTAAACTAGCTTAAGCCCCCCTTGGCAAGGGGGGTTTGGGGGGATCGGTTTTATAACCAGCATCGCGCGGGGGCGGGTTTATCAACACAATTCGCTTCCAATCAAAGGTATCTGGTAAAACCCGCCCCTACAACACCATTAACCATACAAGTCTGATACGAAGGAACTCGATATAATTAGTTGATCTGTCAGTAGTCAACACCCTACTGATGAATTAACATTTGAAACCTTTCCTCGTGACGAATGCTATCAAAATCAGAATCTGTTTTTGCTAATTTATATTATGTGTGTTAGCAACGAATTAAAGACACTTACAGTAGATTGCAAATGAGTGAGGTAAAGCATTTTCGCGCTCGTTTGTCAAGCGCGCACCTTTAAGAGTGCTTGCACGCCGCTGTGATAACTCATCCGACTGCAATTCGCTATATAGCGGTTTGCAAATTCGTGAAATACAGCCCTTGTGGCTTTGTTTGTGTAGCGGCACCCTTAAGGGTGCCGCTACACAAACAAATTCCGCAAGACAAGGACTATTAAGTCAAGCAAAATAAAGCGTATTCTATAAAATCACAAACTGCTATATAGCCATTTTCAGCCAGATCAATGGGGGTAGAGGCACGGCATCCTAAAATCTTTGAACTAGGGCCAAAAGTTACTGATGCCGTGCCCCTACGACAATGTTGCGTCGCACCCTATTGAAAACCACTGTAAAAAATAGGGCGGGCATTGCTGCCCACCCTATTCCTCAGTAAACTAAGTTGCTAATTACCTTTTTAAGGCTGCTAATAGCTAATTGGCTAATGGTACAGAATTGACATATTTCCATGAGCAATTAGCAATTAGCAATTAGCACTTTTATGTAGTAACAAACCGCTTACGCAAAGACTCTGCACGGCGTTTGGCTGTTTGATTGTTCGGCTCGTATTTCAACGCTTCTTCATAAGCTTGTAATGCTTGAGCGGTTAATTTTTTCCGCTCGTAGGCATGACCGAGATTGTTAAGCGCTGTCACATATTCAGGCCAAAGTTTCAATGCTTCTTTGTAGTTGCGAATTGCTATGTCGTACTGTTCTTGGGCAAAGTAGGAAAAACCCAAGCCATTGTAAATCAGAGCAATATTTTCATTGGCTTCGCCTTCTATCTCTTTGAGCGCTTTTTGGAACAAGTTAACCGACTGCACGAATAGTTTTTTATCCAAATAAATGCTGCCGAGTTCGTAATACTCTTCCGGGGTTCCTTTCTCGTTTTTCAGCTTATTTTGCAGCCGCGAGAAGCTACTTTCAACTTTGCGAGTTTTGAGAATCTGGCGAAAAATTAGCCAAGCGGTTCCAGAGAGTAACACCAGCAAGATCGAAAGATAAACAAGAGGAAGTTGGTTTTCCATAGATTTTTCTATCCGGCAGATTTCAACAGTTGACAGTTGACAGTTGACAGTTGACAGTTACGGAAAGAAACCGGGTTTGTGTGAAAAATTCTTGATGAAACGAAAGAGCGCAGAAGAAACCCGGTTTCTAAGAGCGGATTGTCAGCGATGCAAATTAATTTTTCCTTTCCCTATTAAAGGGGGGAGGCTTTAAACCCATTTGTTCTGGTAAATTTTTAGTTTGGTTACGAGTCAGAGATCGGTAACTCTCTTTTAAATTATCCCAAGGTAGGCCCCAATAGATCGCCCGTTGCTGTAGCCAACCTTCTGCCTGGAAACGAGCGATCGCATCATTCACCCGTCGCCGCAAGTCATCGTACTGCACTCCTTTGGGCATGACGACGCACAGGGGTTCGGCAGATAGCAATGTTGCTAACAATCGATACTGGGGATATTCTTGTACCCAGCCGGTGAGGACGCTGGCATCGGCGGCAAAGGCGGCAGCGCCTCCCGACTCTAATAAATTCTGCGCTGCTTGGTAAGAATTTACTCCCACTAACTGGGCTTTCGGTAAGGCATAGCGCACTTTAGCGATCGTACTCGAACCATTTAATACGGCAATGGTAAGTTGTTCTAGATCCCCCAGGCGCTGCACCGATGTATCTTTAGTAACTAAAGCGATGCCATCCATATAGTAAGGAATGCTGAAACTGACGAGGCGCGATCGCATTGGCGTTGCCGTTACCCGGGCGATGGCGAGATCCGCTTTGCCTTCTAAGACAACGGTTAAGCGATCGCGGTTTGCTACTGGTTTCCACCTTACCGCATCTGCACGGCCTAACAATTCTGCCGCCAATCGTTGCGCCAGCTCAATTTCTAAGCCTTGCAGGTTGCCTTTATCGTCTCGAAAACCCAGCGGGCGCAAATTATCTTTCACCGCAACGATTAAATAGCCCCGCTGCCCAATTGCTTCGAGATCTGCTGCACGGGCAGAAAAGGTAATCGGTAGTAGACAAAAAGCCAAACCCACCATCCCGCAACGGAAAATCGCAGATGTAACTGATGAGAGGACTGTCCTCACGGCAAAATTATCCGTTACATCTGCTGCATTGTCCGTTTTCAGTTTCATTTAGCAGAATTTGCCAATTCCACAACTTTGGTAAAGCTGTCTGGATCGAGGATAGCCATTTGGGCTAGCATCTTGCGGTTGATTTCGACGTTAACTTTCTTGAGCTTGCCGATAAATTGGCTGTAGCTCATGCCATGCTGGTGCGCGGCAGCGTTAATGCGAGCGATCCAAAGGCGGCGGAAGTCGCGCTTGCGTTTTTTGCGATCGCGATAAGCATTCCGCAGCGCCTTCATTACCTGCTGGTTAGCCGTGCGAAACAGCGTCGAGTGCGATCCGCGAAATCCTTTTGCCAGTTTGAGAATCTTCTTGCGGCGTTTGCGAGCAACGTTACCGCGTTTTACCCTTGTCATAGTTTGTCGTTAGTGGTTAGTTGTCGGTTGTCGGTAGTAATTGGTAATTGGGAAAAGCAGATCTCATACTTTAGATTGTTGACTCAAATCTCCAATCTAAAACCTCAAATCTAAAATTCCCCATTACCGATTTACAAATAAGGCAGCATCAAGCGCACGTTTTCTTCATCCCGTTCGTCTACTACTGCCATCTGGGATAGACGGCGCTTGCGCGTAGAAGTTTTATGCTCTAGCATGTGGTTCTTGAACGAGTGACGGCGGACAATCTTGCCGCTGCCAGTTGCTCTAAAGCGCTTTGCCGCCGATTTGCGAGTTTTCAGCTTTGGCATATCCTGACTTTAATTCGACACGATCTCCTATCTTACCACTATGTTGTTTGTCAAGACAAATTTTTGGGCTGGAGTTTAGCCAACGCTGCGCCAACTTTACCGAAACTTCATAAAACCGCTCCATTTAAGTAATTTTACCCAAAAGCGCCAAAGGTGGCTATTTCAGTAATTCTCCGGAGCTAATGGGGCGATATGATGGGTTGGACTGGGATTGTTTGATGAAGATTCAGTAAAACCACTGGTCATGGTGACAGCCGATATGCCAGTATAGACACAACAAATAAAAAAGAAACAAAACGGTCGGCGAAGTAAGGAACTTCCACAGCGACGGCAGATAGCGATAAAATAAAAATTTCTAGTTGCTGTGCTGAGCAAATCAAACGATCAAAGCACAGCGTACAACTGAAAACAGATTTCCAATACCTGGATTCCCCCCAGGCTTGGAACAATGCCCAGTAGAGTCGAGAGGAGCGATATTGATTCTACTGGGTTTTTTCTGTGGATCGCAATCTATCCTTTCAGGAAAAAATTTTTAGGACTGACGCGCGCCGAGATAAGAAACCCCAATCCGATCGGGTCTGCTTCCACCATCATCACCAGATTTGCTACGTTAGGATGTTATGCCCTGACTCGGTTGGGCAAATTTAACTGGTCGAGCGAAGGTGAGGGAATGTTTACTGCAACGGAAACCTCTGTAATTCTACTGATATTACTCGCGGCTTTTGGTATATTAGGTTGGGGATTTTATCGCGCTCAACCTTTCGGTAAGCTGGGAATTCTAGCTTGGCTACAATCTGTAGTGCTAATGGCACCCTGGCTGTTGTTCTTTGGATTATTCGCTGCCGGGGTTTATCTCAACCTAGTTAGCATCCTGTTTTTGCTGGTGACTTCAGCGGGGTTGTATATTTTCGTGGGCAATCAACTGCGCGCCGCAGCTAAGGATGCGCCGCCACAAAAGCCAACTTCAACGGTGGAGAATGGCAACGAAATTCCTCAAGCAGCAGCCCCACAGCTAGAAAACAGATCGAGCGAACCAGCAGAATTACCTCAGATACCGCTAAAAATAGAAGTGCCGCCGATTCCGGATGAGGATCTAAAGAGCATTCAAGGAATATTCGGCATCGATACCTTTTTTGCTACGGAAACGATTTCCTATCAGGAAGGAGCGATCTTTAAAGGTAACCTGCGGGGGGAAGCTCAAACCGTCCACGCCAGGTTGTCAGCAGCTTTAAACGAGCGACTAGGGGATAAGTATCAGCTATTTTTAGTCGAAAATCAGGATGAAAAGCCGGTTTTTATTGTCTTACCCAGTCGCAGCACTGCAAAACCCTCAACCATCCCGCAAAAAGTCCTAGCCATTATACTGATGCTGGCAACGATCGCTACCTGTTTTGAGGCAGCAGGGATATTGATGGGGTTCGATTTCTTTAACAACTTGGCTCGATGGCAAGAAGTGTTGCCGATTGCGGCTGGCTTTTTAGCCGTTTTAGCAGCTCACGAAATCGGGCATTGGCTGCTAGCATTGCGTTACAATATCCGCCTGAGTTTACCTTACTTTATTCCTACCTGGCAGCTTGGCTCGTTTGGCGCTATCACCCGCTTTGAGTCGGTGCTACCTAACCGTAACGTTTTGTTCGATATTGCCTTCGCGGGACCCGCAGCAGGTGGAATTGTTTCCCTGTCTATGTTGCTGATTGGTTTATCGCTTTCCCATCCAGGCAGTTTCTTTCAAGTACCTACGCAATTTTTCTCCGGCTCGATTTTAGTGGGAACTTTGGCGCGGGTGGTTTTAGGTTCTGCCTTGCAGCAGTCAATAGTTGACGTTCACCCGCTGACGGTGATTGGTTGGTTGGGATTGGTGATTACGGCGATCAACGTCATGCCAGCAGGGCAATTAGACGGAGGTCGAATTGTGCAGTCGATCTACGGACGTAAAATTGCCTCCCGTGCCGGAGTGGCAACGTTAATTGTGTTAGCGATCGCCACTCTAGCCAATGCCCTTGCCCTATACTGGGCAATTGTAATTGTGTTCCTACAGCGGGATCTGGAACGACCCTGTTTGAACGACATTACAGAACCCGACGACGCACGCGCCGCCTTGGGTTTGTTGGCACTCTTTTTGATGCTGGTGACGCTAATTCCCCTCAGCCCCGGATTAGCTGGTCGTCTCGGTATTGGCGGCTGATTGACGGTTAGTGGTAATGGGTAATTGCTAATTGCTAATTGCTTTTACCCATTACCTATTACGCCATCTAAAATTTGCTAATTGGTATTTAATTTTTACCATGACCAATTACCCATTACCCATTACCCATTACCAAATCTAAAATCTGAAATCTAAAATCTAAAATCGTAAAGCTTATGACTACAACCCCGCCAGTTTTAATTGTTTTAGACCTCAGTACGTTGATGGGAAGCAGCACCCGCGAATGGCAAGATTACTCGCGGGTGGGTTCTTGCTACTTGCCCCAAGTCGTTTATGAGGAAATAGAATTTCTCTCTGGGCGCGCCCCAGAACCGGATTTAGAAAAAACTGCTAGAGAATTTCTCCGCTTTTTTCCCAATAGCGGCTGGCAATTGACGAATGCGAATGCTTCCCATCCCGCTTTAACGCCTCCCGCCGGTCAAGCTTTGAGCAAACAAGCTCGACTTTCCTTGGCTGTAGCCCAGTGTGCCTATGGTTTGTCTGGCGAACATGGGGGAGAATTAGTGGTTTTGGTGTCCACCGTGCAGCAACTAATACAAAGGCTGGGCGCGTTACAAAGTCCTAATCTCTGCGGCATTGCTCCGGCGGCGCTGTTGCAGTGGGCGCGCACGGGACAGAAACCCCCGGCGGTGACCCAGCAGATGGGGGCGACGCTGAAGGCGGCGGGGACGCCAGTCAGCGCCCCTACAGCTAGCAAACCCGCATCGCCAAAACCTCCAGCCGCAAGTTCTACTCCCATGACTGGCCCAGCTTCGGCGGTGCGGAAACCGGCATCGAGTTCGAGGCGTAATTCTGGCGGTATGGGTGCTTTATCTGGAGCGATCGCTAGCGTGTTAGCTTTACTGGGGTTAGCGATCGCAGGCGGCTTCGCTTGGCGAGCCATCCAACCTGCCAGTTTTGACAAATTCTGGCAACAATTAGGTCTACCCGCACTCCCCGGTCAACAACCGGCTCAAAAACCCAAACCCGTGAAAAAATAAGGCTTCCTGCCATGCAAACCACAGGCATTCACCACGTTGCTATTATTTGCTCTGATTATGAAAAATCTAAGCACTTTTATGTGGAAGTTTTGGGGTTTTCGATTATCCAAGAAACTTTTAGGGCTGAAAGGAATTCTTATAAATTGGACTTAAAAGTTGGCGACGATGACCAAATTGAACTGTTTTCATTTCCCAATCCGCCCCAAAGAGTCAACAACCCCGAAGCTTGCGGCTTGAGGCATTTATCCTTTGCCGTTGCCGATATCGAGCGAGCCGTAGCCGATTTAAAAGCTCATGGCGTCTTGGTAGAAACTATAAGAATTGATGAAATTACGGGCAAGCGCTTTACTTTTTTCCCAGACCCAGACGGCTTGCCTCTAGAAATATACGAAATTTAAACAAAAGGCAAAGACAAAACTATTTTTATATTACTTTGATAATATAAAAACTATAAATTGCCTCTGCTCCGGGCATAAATGAGTAATTAGCCGGAGCGAGGAAAATTCCGTATTTTCCTCGTTTAAAAATATCCACTAAAGCAGCAAATTAGTAAATTAGGAACGCCGAGCCAGTTCTGATAGAAAAATTCTTTCCAGAACAAAGCTCTAATTGCAAATATCTCCGATCTAGTTGCCCAGGCAGGTGGCAAGCCTGCGCTCAAGTGCTAGATAGCACATTCCTGGCATAGATAAATGGCTCTTATTCCTGGATACAGGAACTTTTTGAGAGCTGCAAAATTCTTACATTGTGTAAACAATCAGAAAAAATTCCGGTTATTGTCAGTACCGGATTGTATCAATAAACAACAGGTAACCTCTTAGCTGAAACGATGCATTGGCGAGGCTAGCTATGGAAAACATCAACGCGACTGATATAACTACAACAAATAGAAGTCAAACAGAAAAGCAGCCCCGTCCTTTTGTATTAGCTTTGTTACTGACTGGCATTTTATACTTTGGTGTCAAACCAACGCTGCCTACCAAATCTAACGATTTGGCATTGAGGTCTGCGGAAACAACTACAACCATAGCAGAACCCGTTACTAATGCAGTGTTGCAGCACTTGTCCGTAGAGTCGGGGTTGCCAATGTCTGCATTTTATATTGTCGAGGCTCAACGGTTAACTTGGCGCGATCGCTGTTTGGGTTTAGCTGATTCTGGTGTATCCTGTACCCCCGCATCCGTCCCTGGATGGCGTTTAACCGTAGCGAGTGGCAAGCAACGCTGGTTCTATCGCACCGATGCTGCGGGTTCGGTAATTATCCCAGAACAGAATCTCACCGCACCCAACCAAAGTATTCCAGAAGGAGCGATCGCGCGCAATTTTAGATAGGTTTAACAGTTGATAGTTGATAGTTGATAGTTGATAGTTGATAGTTGATAGTTGATAGTTGACAGTTAGTTTACCGCCCTAAAAGTACGAGGCTTTGTAGCGGCAACTTGGTGAAATACAGCCCTTGTGGCTTCGTTTGTGTAGCGGCACCCTTAAG
>ERZ1066120.154-NODE-154-length-70757-cov-45.588385_pt1 | contig 70757 bp, 58 predicted proteins | sample MGYA00382767_ERZ1066120 | MGnify/ENA primary metagenome ERZ1066120 (study PRJEB33369, sample SAMEA5778350) | biofilm metagenome | biome: Industrial cooling water; feature: Water cooling tower basin; material: Biofilm | place: United Arab Emirates | collected... | reverse complement strand
TGTTATCCTAGTGCTGATTAAACCATTTTTCTCTGGAGAATGAAACAGCCCTGCCCTTATTAGGGGGGAAAAAGAGGTTTTTTTTAGCCCCCCTTATTAAGGGGGGGTTGGGGGGGATTAAAATCTAAATTTAATTACTTTCATCCCAATCTGTCATAAAATCCCATTCATTATCTTCATTTACCAAAACTTCTACTTGTGGTGTAGCAACAGGTTCTTTTCCTTGAAGCAAACTTTCATAGGCGCCTGAGTCAATCCATTTTAATAATTCAGATGCTCGCATAACAGCCCAAGGAAAAGTATATTCCATAAAGCTAAAGGTTTTAGCAAATTTACTTAAATTATCTAGCTTATCTAATTCAAAAGCGCGCGCTTGTGTTTTAAAATCATTAATTGTATCTTCATTTAAATAGTCCGATGGTAAACCACCCATTTTCATTAAAGTTTTAATAGCAGCATCTTTGTCTTGACATGCTAATAAACCCGCGCGGTCTGCGGTAAATTCTGACATAATCATCCAATTATATAATGCAATCTCTAAACCGTTTGCTGCTATGCCACCCATACCAAGCGTTGTGGCGCCTATTATATTTTTGATTACGGGCATAACTTTAGCCATTTGCTGATATGCTAAATATTTCCCTTTAATAAGAGCAACTTCGTGTCCAAACAAAAACATTAGCTCATCATGGTTAAGCCATTCCATCCCTTCTAAGTTAATACCAACTACTGGCTTTTCTACTCCTATTGCATAAGCTTGAATATGTCCAGTTCCACGAAAGACGTAAAGTTCTGGAATTGGTGTAACATCCAAAACATTACAGGTTTCTGTAAAAGCATTATATAGATGGGGGAAATTACGAGGTGTAACATTGAAGTCACCTCCCATTACTTGCATATGTAGTAATTTATCAATGCCAAATTCGTTGACTTTTTTAAGCAATGTCGGTAAAACAGGAGTGCGTTCTAATGACACAAGTGCTCTACGGTCAGCTGGATGTTCGTAAACTTGTGTTTTTAAGCCTGGAAATTGTTTTCTTACCATAATTTTAAAAGTAAATTTCCGGATTTTGGATAAACTAAATTGAAGTTAAAGAAATAAAAAATATTATAGGATATGTAGACCCGAACAGGAGTGCAATGCTGAAAGCGCAAGAAATATTGGTAGAGCGGTATCAACTTGTTCGTGTGCTGGGTGAAAGTGCGAGTCGTCAAACTTGGCTAGCACAAGATTTGGTGAATCACGAGCAAGTTGTTGTTAAACTGCTGATAACTAGTGACCAGTTGCAGTGGGAGAATATACGACTGTTTGAACGCGAAGCAAAGGTACTACGACAATTAGACCATCCTCGCATTCCTCAATATTACGATGACTTTGTGCTGGAGCGCGATATTGTCTCTTTTGCTTTGGTTCAGGAATACATACCTGCTAAGTCTCTCAAGGAATTACTTGCTTCGGGGAAAACTTTTAGCGAGACTGAAGTCAGGAAAATAGCCGTTGCTGTCCTGAAAATCTTGATTTATCTTCATAAACTTAGTCCTCCTGTATTGCATCGCGATATCAAACCTAGCAATTTATTGTTAGACTCTTCAAAAATTAAAAACCAAATATACTTAGTTGACTTCGGCGCCGTTCAAGACCGTGCTGCCACAGAAGGCGCCACTTTTACCGTCGTTGGTACATATGGATATGCTCCGTTAGAACAGTTTGGTGGACGCGCGACACCTGCATCCGACTTGTACGCATTAGGAGCAACTTTAATACATTTAGCAACAGGTATTCCACCTGCCGACTTGCCACAGTTTGATTCAAAAATGCAATTTGCTCATCTTACCAAACTTAATCCAGGGTTTGTAAGGTGGTTACAGCTTCTTACCGAACCGAACTTGGAAAACCGCTTTCAAACAGCAGAAGCAGCATTAGAAGCACTTCAAATAAACCAGCTAGCAATAACTAGCGCAAACCAAGATATTCCTGACACTTTTATATCGGTACGGAAATCATCAGATAAATTAGCAATTAATATTCCTAGTGTAAATAAAAATGTTATTAAATTAGTACTTGGTGTAAGTGTACTATCATTTTGGATATTTTTCTGGCAATACGCGACTAGAAGCGTTAGTTTCAGTATCAATACTCTTCCCATTTTAACCTGGGTTTTTATGTGGTTATTAATTGGTAGTTTATTAACCGCTTGGTGGGTATTACCCAACTATATCGAAAGTGATATTTATTTTGATAACCAAAACTTTGAAATTCAATGGAAGTTGTTTGGCTTCACTGTTAAAAAGCAACGTGGCAAGGTTTCGGATATAGATAAAGTCTATAGCTCTAAGGGTAGTTATCAAAATCAAAAGCAAATGAATGAAGTAATTCTATCTTTAGGAGTAGATGAGTATTATATTGGCAGGTTTAAACAAAGTTTAAGTCAAGAGGAAAGTCGCTATCTGGCTTCTACTATTAGGGGTTGGTTAGGAATTTAGATTTATGTAACGAACCGCAAAGGAAGAAAGGAGAGTTAGGGGTAAAATGCTAGAACCGAGACAAGTAATTAATAATTGTTACAGATTAGAGAAAAAGTTAGGACAAGATACTAGTCGTCAGACTTGGTTGGCGACATTCTTGGATGCTCAACAGCAGGAACAGGAACAAGTTGTTCTTAAATTGCTAACTCTCAGTCCACAAATGCAGTGGGATGAACATAAATTGTTTGAACGGGAAGCGGCTGTTTTGAAAAGTCTGGAACATCCCCGTATTCCTAAATATAAAGATTATTTTATTGTTGAAAACTTGCCTGGTTCTAGGTCTCCTTGGTTTGTGTTGGTACAAAGTTATATTCCCGGCGCCTCTTTACAAGAGTTGCTTAACCAAGGATATCATTTTTCAGAGTCACAAGTAGAAAAAATCGCCATAGAAATATTAAGTATTTTAGTTTACTTACATGAGCTAGAACCACCAGTATTACACCGGGATATTAAACCGAGTAATTTGATTTTGGGAGAAGATGACCGAGTATACCTTGTTGACTTCGGCGCCGTACAAGATAAAGCCGTTGCAGAAGGTGTAACTTTTACGGTGGTGGGAACTTACGGTTATGTACCAATTGAGCAATTTGCCGGACGCGCGGAACCTGCATCAGATTTGTATGCACTTGGCGCCACATTAATTCATTTACTCACAGGAAGGGCGCCTGCTGATTTGCCTTATCGAAATTCGCGCATAGAATTCGCCAATCTTGTGAGCGTTGATTTAGGCTTTATTAATTGGGTTGGAAAACTCACTGAACCAAATATAGCCGATAGAATTAGTACTGCGTCATATGCAATTGCTGCATTAAAGAACAAACAAACCCTTAGTCCTCCAATTACCACTAACAAACCAACGGGTAGTAAAATTAATATTAAAAAATCAGCTAGCCAACTTGAAATTCAACTTCCCAGACGTGGGAATAAATCTTTACGAGCTTTCTACTTGATTGGCTTATTTACTCCTTTGTTGTGGCAAATTATTCATTTTCTCATTTTGTCAACAAATGCTCATAATAACGAATTTTCATTTTTTAGTTTAATTATTCCAATATTTATAGTAACATTAATACCAGTTATTATATTACCAATTTTTGGAGAAACAAATTTATACTTTGACCGCAAAAACTTTGAAATTAGATGGAAATTATTCGGACTTTGCTACTGGCGAAAGCGTGGTAAAACTAAATTAATTGAAAAGCTTTATAAACAGCAGACAAAAACACCCTTGGCGCCTATAGGTATTACTATTGAATTAATCAAAGGTCAAAAATTTACCACCACTCCTTTATCAACAGTAGAACGCCACTGGCTAATAGATGAAATAGCAGACTGGTTAAAATTCTAACTCTTGTGGAGCAGGCATCCCTGCCTGCCTGCCCTGTAATGTATATTTTAAGGTTAGAACAGGCGAGACGCCTATTCCACAAGATATTTAAGGATATAAACCTCTATCACTGAGCGCGCGTGCAACTCTACCAACACCCAAAGTATACGCTGCTAACCGTAAAGGAATCTGGCGCCGCTTCGCTTGTTGTGTAACTTGCTCATATGCTTGTACCATCAAATCTTCCATTTCGCGGTTAACTCGTTCTTCATCCCAAAATAAATAAGATAAACCTTGTACCCATTCCAAATAGCTAACAACAACACCTCCAGCATTTGCCAAAATATCAGGTAGTACTGTAACACCGCGCGCTTCTAAAGATTTATTTGCTCCCAGTGTCACAGGACCATTTGCTGCTTCGGCGATAATTTTGGCTTGAACTTGGTTAACGTTATCTTCAGTTATTTGATTTTCTAACGCTGCGGGTATTAATACATCGCATGGCAAAGTTAGTAACTCAGCGTTGCTAACAGGTTTCGCTTGCGGATATCCTACTAAACTTTTTTTATTTTCCTTTACATAAGCTTTCACAGCAGGAATATCTAAGCCTATTTCTGAATAAATACCCCCTGCACCTGTAGAAACCGCAACAACTTTGGCGCCTTCTAAATGTAACAACTCTGCTGCGGCGCCACCAACATTGCCAAAACCTTGAATTACAACTTTGGCGCCTACTAAAGATTTACCCAAATCTTTTAAAGCTTCACGAACAACAATCATTACACCGCGTCCAGTTGCCATTTCTCTACCTAGCGAACCACCAATAGAAAGGGGTTTACCTGTAACAATACCAGGTACAGCATGACCAACGTTTACCGAGTAAGTATCCATCATCCACGCCATTTCCCGTGCGGAAGTTCCCATATCAGGAGCAGGTATATCCACACTTGGACCAATATCTTTAACCAATTCACTAACAAAACGTCGCGTAATACGTTCGAGTTCACTGACACTAAATTTTTTCGGGTCTATTGCAATACCACCCTTGGCGCCACCATAAGGTATTCCCAGTAAAGCGCATTTCCAAGTCATTAACATCGCTAACGCCGAAACTTCACGTAAAGTTACCGCCGGATGATAACGAATACCACCTTTGTAAGGTCCCAAAATATCTGAATGCTGTACGCGATGTCCTGCAAAAACTCTAATATCACCATTATCTAGTTTGATAGGAATCGATACAGTTATCACCTTACGCGGATTGCTGAGTATTTCTAAAATACCTTGGTCAAGCTTTAACTCTTTTGCTGCGGCATCGAGATAACTACAAGCTTGGTCAAACGGGCAAATGTGTGCCGGAGTGGGCGTTTCAACGGGCAACAGAGACGTTGATATCATATATTCCCCTAACCCTTTTATTGTGGCGAATGTCTATATATACCTATCTATTATCGCGCTTTTTTGAACAAATATGGATTTTATGTAAAATTCGTTACAGTTTTCAAAATTGGTATTTGATAAGCCGAGCCAGGAAACTATACAATCAAAAAACCAGAGATATAATATATGAACAAACACAGATACAAATGATACAACATATCTGTGTTTTTTATTCATTTCTTTAGATTTTATTTATTGTATATAAGGGTTAATAAGGCTTACTTTTACGAAATAGCACTAGTCTTTAGGTGTAGATATTATTACTAAGCTCGTAGATGCAATCGCGATGTTTACTAATAACCACCAAACCATCACAGATGGAAACTTCTCCAACCAAAAACTACGGGGATATTCTTTTCGTGGCAGAAATCTTACTGGTGCGAACTTTAGTCATGCCGATATTAGAGGTGCTGACTTTAGAGAAGCAAACTTAGCTAATACAAATTTTAGTTATGCTCAAGCAGGAGTACAAAGCCATTGGACAATGCTTTCAATTGCTTTCGCGCTTTTGCTTTCAATACTTTGTGTATTTTCAGCATGGATGGCAGGGGTAATTGTCACTGAGACAGTGTTTCAGTCCTCAGAACCATTATATGACGGCGTACCTAGCATTGATAATGGTATTCCTGGTTTGATTGTTTTAATAATATTAGCGGTTTTTTGTATTACTACCGTTAGCCAGGGTTTCGTTATTGCTTTATTAGCTGTCGCGGGTATTGGAGGTGCAATTGTCGTTATCTTAGGAACAGTACTGGGGTTAAACTTTGGTGCATCAGGCTTAAAAATGGTGGGTGCAGGCGCCTGGAGAGCAGCAGCAGCAGGAATTTGGACTTCTTCAGCGACTGTTACCGGAGCTATCACAGTATTTGGATCGATTTTTGAAACCAGACCGAAGCTTATCGCAGTATTCAAAGTGATAGTAAGTGTAATTGCAATCGCCATTGCCATTAATATATTCAAAGCTTCCAATTCTGAGCCAACAGCTTTAGCTATGCCAGCTTTACCAATGACTGCGGGAGTAACTATCACTATATTATTTATTAGTATTTATGTTGGTTGGCGGTGTAAGCTCTCGGATAAAAAGTTTACATCTCTTCAAGAAATCGGGCAAGCTCTATTTACAATTGGTGGTACAAATTTTCGCGATGCGGACTTAAAAAATGCTGATTTAGAGCAAGCAAATCTGAAATGTACAGATTTACGAAATGCTAAACTAGTACGTACCAACTTTCATTTAGCAAAAAACCTCCAATTGGCGAGAGTTGATGGTACTATTTTGGCTAACTCCAGTGTTCGAGATTTAGTTGTTAGTAAGAGAGGAGTTCATAAATCTTATCTAGCTTGCAACCTCAAAGGTGTAAATTTAGAATACGCAAACTTGAGTGATGCCGATTTTACCGAAGCTGATATCAGTGAGGCAACATTTAGAGGGGCAATTTTAGAAAGAGCAAATTTGACTAAAACCCAAGCATTAGGGACTAATTTCCAGCAAGTAAACTTGACAGCAGCTTGTTTAGAAAATTGGCATATTGACGAAAAAACCCAGCTTGACAATATCACTTGTGATTATATTTATTTGCAAAATCGCCAGCGAGAACGTCATCCTCCTAGCGGAGTATTTCTTGATGGAGAATTTACCAAACTATTTCAAGTGGTTGTGGGTACAATAGATTTGATTTTCCGCAACGGCGTAGATTGGGAAGCTTTAATTATTGCTATCAAAGAAGTATCTGCAAGAAATAAGACAGAAAAACTGACAATTAATAGCGTTGAAAATAAAGGTGATGGCTTTATTGTCGTCAAAGTCAATGTTGCAGAACATGCGGATAAAGGACAGCTTCATCACGAGTTGCAACAAAGTTATCAACAACAGCTAAAAATCATAGAATCCAGATATCAGGCAGAACTACAAGCAAAGCAAGCACAAATAGAAATATATCGCCAACATTCTGCGGAAATGGCAGAAATTGCCAAATTATTAGCTCAACAAGGCTTAAACTATCCTCACTTACAAGCTCAAATCAGTAAATTAATTATCCTTACCTTGGGAGATGGTAGTTTTGATGATGGCTTTCCTGCAACCGCTTTGGTTTGCACATCAGAGCATCCACTACCAATGACCTTTACTGCAAAATTGCCACCCGAACCAAATATTTTACGATTATATCAGCAATGGCGCCAAATCTACCGTTCTCAAAAGTGGTTTGGACGTATTACTTTTGATGAGGAAGATTCAGTTACAAATTTCTCTCGGCAAGAATTAAATTACTATGCCTCGGAATTGGAAAAATGTCTCGATAATTGGCTAAATTCGCCGCAATTTCAATCAATCGTTAAAGAATTACATTCCAATCTGACGCAACGCGAAAAAGTGCCAGTAATTATTCAAACTAAGGATATTCATTTACAGCGACTACCTTGGCATTTATGGGATTTTTTCCAGTATTATCGTCAAGCTGAAATTGCTTTATCATCAATTGGGGAAAGAACGGAAAAGCCAAGAAAAACTCGTAATAAAACTAGAATTTTAACAATTCTTGGTAACGGCGCCGGAATTGATGTGGAAGCAGACCGCAAAGTGCTAGAACAACTACCACAAAGCGAAACAGTTTTTATAGTCGAACCAACTTTCCAAGAATTACATCAACAACTTTGGGATGAACTCGGTTGGGATATTCTTTGTTTTTCAGGACATAGTACATCTACTGTAGATGGTAGCACAGGAAACATACTACTTAATCAAACCAAATTGCTGACAATTAAAGAACTAAAACATGCTTTAACAAAAGCAATAGAACGCGGTTTACAGCTTGCCATATTTAACTCTTGTGATGGTCTGGGGTTAGCGCGCGAGTTGGCAGATTTACATATTCCCCAAATTATAGTTATGCGAGAACCTGTGCCAGATAAAGTAGCACAGGAGTTTTTAAAATATTTTCTCACCGCTTTTGCCCGTGGAGAATCTTTATATACCGCAGTTAGACAAGCACGGGAAAGGTTAGAAGGTTTGGAAGATGAATTTCCTTATGCAACTTGGCTACCCGTGCTTTTTCAAAATAGCGCTGAGGTGGGAATGAGTTGGCGAGATTTGTCCCCAGGATAAATTACTTAAATCGTACTAAGCGGGGGCGTTCTGTTGTGAAGCAGAGCATTTGTATTTAGAACCATACTGACTCGTAGGGTCTCTTTGTATCGTTCTACCTGCACACACATTTTTGCATTTTCCTTTATGTACAGTTCCATCGGGACGAATAAGACTACACTGCTTATCAGCAACTGACGCTGAGTTTACAGCTTTGGCATATGAAGTAGATGGTAATGATAATTCCCAAACAACAAGAAGACCTGCAACAAGTATGATATGTAAGTGTTTCATAGTTTCTGTACTTTTTTAATCGATTACTTCGGCAATTTTTATCTTTTATTCAGATTGGTGGCGCCTTCGGTTTTGAGTAGTATTATCACCGTATCCACAAGTTTTGGATTACGCTGCCTAGCTTCAGTCTCAGAAACAATTGAAGAAACACCAAATTGGTTATTCACCATGAGTTGCTCTTTGCGGCTAGGGCTTTCGGTTGCCGGTGGTTTCCAAGAAATACATACATCTTCTTCCGGTAGGCAGGCAACACGAGTTTCGGATGGTAGAGTACAACCATAAATACCTCCACCCTCAAGAAATGTACCTCCTAGTGCGTTGCAATTTTTTTTGACTGTATCTTTTGAGGCTATGGGATGTTTTGTTTCTGCGAAGGTTGTTGATGACAGTAGCAAAGCAGATACCAAAAATAGCCCCAAAAACAATTTATTGAACATAATTTTATTCTCCCTAGCGTTACAGTTTGAATATTAGGTTGACACCTAAAATGTTTAGCTTTTTTCAAGCTTTCTATTGTTTAATCAATCTAGGACACAAAGTTTATACAAAATTTCAAAAAATATATTTTGTACATTTTAAATAGAATTTATCTATTTAAAAAACTCTACCTTCAAGTGATACACCATTAAAATCAATAGCTGAATTACTCGGTTGATTCCGCTTAATTACCACCTCAACCCAGTAAATATTGGCATCCATATCTATCAGGCAAGCATTACTAGTATCATCTTGCCACTCACCTTTCTTGCTAGAACTTACTTTACACACCTCTCCATTATATGTACCGTTTGATTTTGCAAAAGACCGAAGAGTAGCTTCAACTTTAAAAGCATCTTCCGAACCATCAGGGTCTTGATAAAATAATCGGAGAACAGTTCCATCTCCACCAGAAACATTGGAATTAATACTGCTAACCGGACAAGAAAATGCGAGAGGTTGCGTACCATTACCCTTGTATTTGACACGACCTGTTCCCGTTACAGTCCAATATTGCTGGTTTTGAATGGTTTGGCCAGTGGGAACACAACCACCACCGTTTGATTGCCAATAAACAGTCCCAAGTTTTTGAGCTAAAACTGTTGACGGCATTAATAGCAAAGCCAGAAATGTGCAAAACGTCCATCTTAATTTCATATAGTAATCTCCTCATCATTGCTTTATTACTTCGCGCGGAGTGCGATATTCACAATTAAGAAGTGGGCTACTTGCTCCCAACTTCCATCAATGACTCTACCTAAAGACCGACCAACTTCTTCAACTTTGTTGGGAGGAACAGTAAAGCTACCTCCAGTCACATAAGCTGATAAAGCAGATACGATAGGTGCAGCAAGAGGCGCCCAACCTCCTCGTTTGATATCGACTTGAATATCTTTAACAGTGTTACCCTCTTTAGTAATGCGGTAATATACTTGGTCGTCAGGTCTCAATGACAAATGGTGGGAAATTTGACCAATAATTATAATTTTGTTTCCTTCTCTGGTAATTTCAGCAGGTTTGACATTAAATTCATGGTCAAAAATCTTGAGTTTTTTCCTTTCTGGTCCACATAAAGCTGCTTTCATTGCAGCTGCAAAAGAACCAGAACCATTTGTACTAGTTACTTGACAAGGTTTTCCTTGTGGTGCCGCAGGCGGTCGATTTTGTTCTATTGTTTCTAGCCGAGGTAGAGCTAGTGCAGCATTGCTGAAGAATAAAGAACTGAGAGTTAAGGCAACTGCAAAACGTTTTAACATTGGAAAGTTCCCCTTTGTTTTAATTAATTTTTTTGAATTTCACTCCAGGTTAAGCAAGTCTCAACCTTTCTAGTTCTCAATCAATCCGAACCTCAAAGTTTTATACAAAATCGCTAAAAATAAGTTTTGTAAATAATTGTATAAAAGCCAAAAATAAAAAAGATTAACTAAGTAGAGACTTGTAATCAAGACGTATCATGGATGAGCAACTGCAACAACTTGTAATTCAAATCCCAAAATTCCCACCTCGAAGCGAAGAACGTCAAAAAGCAATAGTTACGCTTGTTGACAATCTGTTACGTTCCTCTAGTTTGTTCCGCTTCTCACGGAATAAATCACTTTGTGGTGTTTATCTGGATGTTTATCAAGCACTACAGCAGCAGCTACACCAAGATATTGTTCAAACTATTGATGAATGTAAACCTCAAGACCTGACGACAGTATGGATAAAAGAAGTGCGCGCGCGTACCTTTATAAAGGTACTCAATGAAGTCTTTTTACAACAATTAGCTAATTCAGTACTTGCGTATCAACCTCAAACAAAAGAATGGCAATTTGCTTTTCAAATCTTAACTAACGCAATTTTGCTATCTGACAAGTTATTACATAAAGCCCATATATATGATGATGTTTATGAAGATGCTAAAAATGAACTTTGGATTTGGCTGTATCGAAATCTTAATACATATAATCCTAGTAAAGGTAGATTTATAGCTTGGTTGAATTTTCGTTTTGATATGATATTACGAAGTTCTCAAACTACCAAATATGACCCTTTTGTTCAAAAGTTAAATGCTAAAATTATTAGAACTAAATATCAATTAGCTAATTTCATAAAAAGTATTAATAAAAATGAGGTAGAATTTTGGTTTAAAATAAAATTTCAAAAATTATTACCAGATATTTTGGTTACAAAAATACTTTTATTGTTCATCTTGATATTTATACTATCACAATCAACTCTCAACAAATCTTTAGATATTAACCTAATTTTATTTGAAATAGCTCGACAATCTTTACCAACATTACCAAAATTAACTGAAGCTGGAGAAGAAGTAGAGAATATCCCCCAACCAGAATCAGAACCGATACTTTCCGAGCAACTTCGACAATATTTGCAAACTGACCCTAATCAGCTTCTTCAAAAACATATTAGAGCTAACCCGGAAGCAACATTTCAAGTGATTGCGTTGCAGCGTTTAGAAGGAAAAAGCTGGAAAGAATTATCTGATACTTTTAACATAGGAATTCCGGCACTGAGTAATTTTTTCCAACGTCATTTACAAAAAATTGCACCAGAAATTAAAAAATATATTCAACAATAAAGTACAATCAAATTAAAATAAAGGAGGGAATAATGACCGACATAACTCAAACACAATTTACTTTTGCTGTGTCTCTTACGCCAAAAGCACATCAACTAGCAGAAAAGTTTTGTGAACAGCATTTTGATTTACAAAAATCTGAACAAGTCTATCTCAATACTTTATCAATCTATGCTGTTAATCACTATTTAAAATGCCTAGGTTTTGAAACTGATTGGGCTGCAAGTAATAGCTATGATGTTGTGATGCAAACGTTTTTAGATACAGCCGATTTAGTGGTAAAAAATCACGGTAAATTAGAATGTCGGTCGGTTTTGCAAAACATGGATTTTGTCTATATTCCCCCAGAAACATGGACATCACGAGTTGGTTATATTGCCGTACAATTAGATGAATCATTACAAACTGCAACATTACTAGGATTTACACCCAGAGTCACAACAGAAGAATTACCGCTTAAGCAATTAAGAGCATTAGAAGAATTTCCCCAATACTTACAGCAAACTACTCCATCAATCAACTTGAATGAATGGTTTGAAGGGTTTTTACAGGCAGGTTGGCAAACCTTAGAATCATTATTAAGTAACGAATTTGGAGAAAACTTAAACCTGAATTTTAAAGATGCTTCTAATTTACAACAAGAAGAAACTATCGAAGCTGTCAAACAAGTTATATTTGAAAATCAATCTGTCATGCTATTACTGGTACTTTTACCAGAATCAAATGAGCAAGTGAGCATCCGAATTCGAGTTTATCCTGATTCAAAACAAAATTGTTTACCCGAAAATTTGAAATTAGCTATATTGACTGATTCAGAAGAAACTTTACGAGTAGTTAGTGCTCGCCCAATCGACAACTTTATTCAACTTCCACGCTTTCAGTGTAATCCCCAAGAGAGCTTTATAATTCAATTATCCCTCAATGGTATGTGCTTCAAAGAAAGCTTTTACCTTAGCCCAAGATAGCTGGCACCTAGTTAAAATAAATGCTAATCAAATCTTTATTTATATAGAGGCAGGCTTTCTATGCCTGCTCCACAAGATTAAATAAAGACTGAGTTTACAAAGTTTCCATGCAACCCATATGGAACATGGTGTTTGAGATGTAGTTTAGCAACGGCGCCTTTACCAAAGTTTTTCGCGTCTAAAATTACTACATCTGAACGATGGTGAAGAGAGTCATATATTAACCCTAATACCCAACCATCATCTTCACTTTCAGCGTTTGGACGGGGAACAAATACTGGTTCACCAGCAAAACCGCGTGGCGCCGCACTCCAAAGTTGTTTTTCTCCTGTTTCTATATCAACTTTGGCATATGCCTGTAATGGTGCGTTTCCTGTTTGTGCATGTGCGGCACCCATGTATACATATCTATATGGGCGCCCTATTTTGTCTGGATGTAAGCTAGGAAATTCGCAGCAGCGAGGTTCGATGATTTCGCGGTTTACAGTGTTGGTTTTTAGGTTGAGGTGGAAGCGCCATAACTGTCCGGGTTTGAGCGCGTCAAAGTCAACTTGCCGAAAATCACTTTCGGGTTCTACTTCTGGTAATGATTCATAGCATATTGAGTCAACTATTATTTCATCACCTTGTTCAAATGCGTTTGAGTGGTGAAATACAAAACCCGATTGGATTTCTAGGGTTTGCATTTCCCGGTTGTTGGGGTTGCGAGGAATTATTATTACGCGCGTTGGTTGATTTGGTTGAAATTTAATGCATTCACCAGCACCCCGCATTCCTAAAGCAAAGGGTATGGGATTAAATGCAACGGGGTTTTGGAAGAATATACAGTAGTTTTCTGTAATGGCAAAATCGTGGATGAAGCAGAAACCTGGGACGCTGTGCGCGTGTTTTCTGATGATTTTGCCTGTGGTGTCTAACTCAAATACTGTAATTGTGGTGGAAAGTCCTGGTTTGATAGAGAAATTTACCATACATGGGGCGCCGCCGTCCATTGCACAACTTGGGTCAAAGTGTGGATGTGCGGCAAATGCTTCACCCTCAGATAAAACACCGTTAAAGTATTCTCTTCCTAATGTTTCTAAATTTGCTGGGTCAAGAAGGTGTGGTTCTGCTGCTTCCCATAGTGCAAGTAATTTACCACCCCAGTAAATTACATTCGTGTTGGCAATGTTTTTAAGTTTGAAGTCAAATATATTTGCTAACCATCCACCGGGTTTTTGTGTTCCAAACACACCACGATAAAGAAGCTTGCCCGCTTGTTGTTCTTTCACATATCCTTCGGTACGGACATAACGGTTACTGTAATGCGCGCGTCCATCTTTGAAAGTGATTCTGCTTATCATTCCATCACCATCGAAGGGGTGGTGAATTCTTTGCCCGTTAACTTCAAATAAACCGGGGCCGTTTTTAAATAATGTTCCCTGTAGTGAGTGAGGAATTTCTCCCTCTATATTATCTATCCAGTAATCATTCTCTTCTTTGAGTGATTGATATCCTCCTTGCCAATCGTCACGGAGGTAGGATGGTTCTGGTACTGTTGTTGCGTGTTCGTAAAGTTGAAAACCTTGCATGTGAGTAGTTTTAATTTTTATAAGATTTCATGGGGGCGGGATATCTCGGTGAACCCGCCCTTACAAAGGCTTGGGTTTGTACTGTATACCTTGGTTAACCAGCCCCGACTTCTTCTGGTATAAAAGATTCTTCTACTGGTTTAGCAGGCGCCACCCCAGCGCTTTGACTTTCTGCCGCAGGTAGCCAATTTAAAAAGGGTAACGGTAGCAGAGTACTTAAATTAGTAATAAATACTAGTAATGGTAAGTTATCAAAATTACTTTCTGTTATTCCCATCGCGTGCATTAACACGGCGCCGAATTCATAAGAGAGTAATCCTGCTAAGTTATTTACAGACATTAATAATGCGAAGAAAGTCGCTTCTATACCGGGAGGACATAACCTTGCTGCAAGTACTAACAATGGCATGTAGGCTATTTGCCCCATTACTGTTAGCACCAAACTATCACCCAAACTAAACCAATGGTCATCAATGCCCAACGCTCGGTTAGCATGAGTTACCAAGAGCAACATTGTCATCCCAAGTATTGTTGACAAAACAATAGTCCAACCAAAGATGACGCGGAAAGGAACGGTTTTTAAGTAGCGCTGAAATATCCATACACCTACTAGCGATGCAAGACTTGTAACTAAACGTACTCTCCCTAAAAATTCCGGTTCAAAGTGAAGCTCGTTAGTAGTAAAGAAGAAAAATGCAGAATCTGCTGATGGTGTACCTTGCCAAAGAAATATAAATACTGTAGGCAACCAGATTGCTTTCTGAGTAAGCGCCTTACGCAGTAGTATAAATTGATGCTTGACATCAATTACGTCGTCCTCTGGCTGGTTTTTTATGCTTTCTTTGCTAACAGGAGATTCAGCAATTAACCATGCTACACAAGAAACAATAAGCGGGAATGAAGCGGTAATCCAAAAAATCGTGCGCGTTGTGAAATGTTGTAAAAGCATTCCACTAAAGTAAGCGGTGACTAATCCTCCAACTGCTGAGGCGCCCCAACACAATGATTGTAAAGAACCTGCCGAAGCTTGTGACTCTCCGCGCGCACGCTCTACAACTAGCGAGTCAACGATTACATCACTAACTGCAACCGAGAGTGAACCAAGTGCTATAGCAGCAGTAGCCGCAGTTTGAGTGTGAACAATTGTTGCTAACCACACCCAAGATATTGCCCCAAGTAACCCCGAAAGTATTAGGTATGGACGGCGCCGATAGCCAAATATCGGTAAACCATCAGAAAGAAAGCCAAATAAAGGTTTGATTATCCAAGGTAGGGCGACAATCCCCATAAGTGCTGAAACCTGCGCCGGACTAAGCCGCAGTTCATCTTTGAGAAAGAAGCTGACGGCAAGGCGCGCCAACCCCAAGATACCTTGGACAAAGTAGACAGTTAAAATAGCGATTAACTCAGCACTTGGTTCGTTGCCGAAGAAAACCTTCTCCTTTACTGAGTCTTTGACCTTGGACAAACCAGAGGAGGAAATCAGCATTTGATAAAATTCATTAAGAATTGTGACTTTTCTATCATATCTAGTTTTTCCATCTAACAGTACTGGCTCATAAATATGTTAAGGAATTTAAACTTGTTAGGCTGGAACCAAAATTTTGGTAAATTGAAGCAAACACTGTACTAAAGCAAGAAACTTGTACTTCTTGAGACTGAATTTTGAGCATAGAAGATTTAAGAACTGGCGCCGCCTTAATTCGAGAGCAGTACTTAGGAAAGCCAGTTGGCAAAAGCAACGTTGCAATTGCCTAATTATATCTTGAGGGAGATGTATCATTTTGTGCTGGGGCGACATCCAAGGGTGGTGGCAAAAGTCCTATTCCCAAAGTACCGAAGCCAAGATGTGCTGGAGGACAGTTTGAACCTGCTATTGACTCTCGAACACAACGAGTTATGGATACCGATGCGGAGTATAAGATTATATCAGAAATTGCTAATACTTTAGAGATGTTTTACCATCTTGAAGTAGAGGGTAAACTTTACCTTTATACAGAGTTTCAACCGTGTGAAAGTTGTAATAGCGTTTTGCGGCAGTTCGAGGATAAGTTTCCGCAAATAACTATACAAGTTTTTTGGGACTACCCATTCCCACCTGAATTGTAAAAATAAAGAGGTTAAAACTAAGCTTATGACTTTGGAATGGAGCGGTTTTACAAACAAAAAATTATTATGCAATATGCCTGACTCCTTCCAACGTGTAATCATAAAAGTCTGGCTACAACATTATGAAGAACTCTACGAACCAGAGACAGATGGGACAACTTCATTGTCACATGCTCTAAATGAAATTATGGAATTATTTAAAGATAGTAATCAAACACTTACTCAGGCTCGTTATGTATGGATGGCATTGATACTAGCTTTAGTTGTAGAACCAACTATTAAGTATTATCAAGCGAGTAGTAATATTCCAGAAAAAGTAATTGAGCAAATCAGTTTTTGGCTATCAAAAAATATAGGAAATACATTTGAATCAGAAAAATATTATACTAGCGCAGTTAGTAAACATGAACTTGATATAATAGTTAATGAAATCAACCTCAGTAGTAATTTTAATGACAGTAAATTATCAAGTTTACAAATATGGCAAGAAGCGTTAGATGTTTATAGTAACGCTATAAGAACACTTGATTTTAATCAATCGTTAGAAGCATTATTAGAGATTTTAGATGATTGTCTGGAAGGCTATGCAATCTTTCCAGGTTCACAAGGGAGACGTAAATTGTTCGATTGGTGGTTGCTAGAGGTGGTTCCAGCAAGCTGGTTTCTACTACCTCCTGGTTCTATTTACACAATGGATAATTTAGCCAATAGAGACAGTATTATAACTAGTCACATGAAAACACTGAAAACTATTAGCTCTGCCATCTGGTCAATTTTAGCAGAATCGGAATTATCAACGCGATTATTTCGCTTACATGATGATAATGATTTGGATGTTACTCCGGCGCCATCTGTACGACGGGTTGGTTGGAATGAAGCTTTTACTAAAATGGCAGAAAAAAAAGACGACATTTTGCTTGACAGTTTTGAGACTACTAGTTGGGATAACGTTGAATGGAAATGGTAGTGCAATTTGTAGAGTAGTTTATCAAAATAAAGAATATGTTTAAACAGCTGAGGTACTACGGATTACTCCGTTTCCCCACGAATTACTTCGTGCATGTTAGCTACTCTTCTTCTCTTGATTTATCTGAGATTTTTCCTTAATTGTCAGAATTTTTAAGACGCTACCATAAAGGAAAACTACCAGTAAAGGGAAAACTTCGTTTACGTTAACGTTCGCGACTCATGACAATTTAGAGATGCTACCCTGCGGGAAAACTGCGTTAACGTGCCTCAGCATGACAATTGAAAAATTATCCTGCTATTGGCTCTTGGTTTAGTAGCTGGTCGAGTTGACCTTGAGTGTCTAGCTGATACATATCATCACATCCGCCAATATGTTGATTGTTTACAAAAATTTGCGGAACACTCCGGCGCCCGTTTGCTCGTTCTGCCATTAATGCGCGTTTTTCTTCTGAACCGTCTATTTTATACTCCGTAAATTCCACCCCTTTCCACCACAGCAGCATTTTGGCGCGTATACAATAAGGACAGGTTTGCCAAGTGTAAATTTCAACATTTGCTTTTATTTTTTCGGGATGGCGCCCAAGAAGAGAATTTATCAAATTTTGCATAGCATTAGTGTAAATACTTACGTAGTCTGTTTAAAAAATACAATTGAAATCAATGGTGCCGAAACGCCTAGCATTAATTATAAGTTAAAATGCTTGTAAAGCTTAAAGCCTTGTAAAAGGATAAAAAATAATTATCTTAGATTGTTTCACTAGAGAGATTTTTATAATGGAAAAACAAGGAAAGTTGGAAATAGTTGTAAGTGTAACGTAAAAATAACTACAATAAGAAATAATAGAACAAATGTTTGTTGGCGTAAACGTTGTTCGTGAAGCGAAGAAAAGCAGTAAAAATTAATGAAGTCAGGGCAAATACTAGTTTATTGTAGTATCCGCCCTTTGGTAGACTTGGAAACGGCTGTTGCAAACACCGCGAATTCAAGCAATTGAGAGGGCAGACTCTGTGGAAAATACTCTTGGGTTAGAAATTATCGAAGTAGTTGAGCAAGCGGCTATCGCTTCCTCACGCTGGATGGGTAAGGGTGAAAAGAATACTGCTGACCAAGTAGCAGTAGAAGCAATGCGCGAACGTATGAACAAAATTTACATGCGTGGACGTATTGTAATTGGGGAAGGCGAACGTGACGAGGCGCCGATGCTTTATATCGGTGAGGAAGTCGGTATTTGTACTCGTGCAGATGCAAAAGATTACTGTAACCCTGATGAACTAGTTGAGATTGACATCGCTGTTGACCCATGTGAAGGTACTAACCTTGTTGCCTATGGTCAAAATGGCTCGATGGCTGTATTGGCAATCTCAGAAAAAGGCGGTTTGTTTGCTGCTCCTGACTTTTATATGAAGAAGTTGGCTGCACCTCCTCAAGCAAAAGGTCATGTAGATATCAATAAGTCTGCCACCGAAAACCTTAAAATCCTATCTGAATGTTTGAACCGTTCGGTCGAGGAATTAGTAGTGGTTGTTATGGACCGTCCGCGTCACAAAGAATTAATCCAGGAAATTCGTACCGCTGGCGCCAGAGTTCGACTCATCAGTGATGGTGATGTTTCTGCTGCTATTTCGTGCGGTTTCGCTGGAACCAACATCCACGCGCTCATGGGTATTGGTGCGGCGCCTGAAGGTGTAATTTCCGCTGCTGCAATGCGTTGCCTGGGTGGACACTTCCAAGGACAGTTAATTTATGACCCAGAAGTTGTTCAAACTGGTTTAATTGGCGAAAGCAGAGAAGGCAACCTTGCCCGACTCAAAGAAATGGGCATCACTGATGCTGACAGAGTTTACGATACTAACGAGTTGGCTTCGGGTCAAAACGTATTGTTTGCCGCTTGCGGTATTACTCCTGGAGTTTTAATGGAAGGTGTTCGCTTTTTCCACGGTGGTGCTAGAACTCAAAGCTTGGTAATTTCCAGCCAGTCGAAAACGGCTCGCTTTGTCGATACCATCCACATGTTTGATAACCCACAGACAATTCAACTGCACTAAAACAAAGTGCTGAGTGCTGAGTGCTGAGTAAACAGTTAGGAGTTAAGAGTTAAGAGTCAGGAGCTAGGAGTTAGGAGTTAGGAGTTAGGAATAATTACTCAGCACTTAGGACTCAGCACTTAGCACTCAGTACTCAGCACTCAGTACTCAGCACTCAGCAACGCCATTCGCCTCAAGTCGGCAGAGCCGCCCACGGCGATGGCTCCTCAGCACTCAGCACTCATAACTTTTCTTATCAAATTACGATTTAGCAGATGAATATAGCAGTAGTAGGCTTAAGCCATAAAACCGCGACCGTTGAAGTCCGGGAAAAATTAAGTATTCCAGAACCACAGGTTGAAACCGCTATCGCCCAACTTCTTAATTACCCTCATGTTGAAGAAGTTGCTATTCTCAGTACCTGTAACCGTCTGGAAATTTATATTACAGCGAGTGAAACCGAACTCGGTATTCGCGAAGTTGTTCAGTTTCTTAGCGAACATAGCAAGTTACCTATGACAGCCTTACGACCTCACTTGTTTATGCTGCTCCATGAAGATGCTGTTATGCACTTGATGCGTGTTGCTGGTGGGTTAGACAGCTTGGTTCTTGGTGAAGGTCAAATTCTTGCACAAGTTAAAAATAGTTATAAGCTTGGGCAGCAATATGATGGTGTAAAAACAATTTTGAATCGATTATTTAAACATTCAATTTCAGCCGGTAAACGGGTGCGCTCTGAAACTTCTATTGGTACTGGCGCCGTTTCTATTAGTTCGGCAGCAGTCGAATTAGCCCACATCAAAGCCGAAGACCTTAGTATGTGCCGTGTCGCTATTCTTGGCGCCGGAAAAATGTCAAAGTTACTTGTACAACACTTAGTAGCTAAAGGTGTTGCAGAAATTTCTATTGTTAATCGTTCGATGGCACGGGCAACTGAGTTAGCACAACAGTTTCCAGGACAACCAATTAAAACTTACCTACTCGCCGATATGATGGCAGTAATTGCCGAAAGCGATATGGTATTTACAAGCACATCAGCGACTGAACCAATACTCGACCGCGCCAAGTTAGAAATGGTCTTAGAACCAAATCGACGTTTGATGCTATTTGATATATCAGTTCCCCGTAACGTCCATGTCGATGTCAACGAACTCACATATGTTCAAGCATTTAACGTTGATGATTTAAAAGCAGTCGTGGCGCAAAACCAAGAAAGCCGCCGTAAAATGGCACAAGAAGCCGAAGGTTTACTAGAACAAGAATCTGAAGCTTTTGATATTTGGTGGCGCAGTTTAGAGACAGTTAGCACAATCAGCTGCTTGCGGTCAAAAATTGAATCTATCCGTGAACAAGAACTAGAAAAAGCTCTATCACGTCTAGGTTCAGAATTTGGCGATAAACATCAAGAAATTATTGAAGCTTTAACACGCGGTATTGTTAACAAAATTTTACATGACCCAATGGTACAGTTGCGCGCCCAACAAGATGTTGAAGCACGCCGAAAATGTATGCAAACACTCCAAATGCTCTTTAACCTTGATGTAGAAGAACAATTTAGTTAAGAGTGCTGAGTGCTGAGTGCTGAGGAGCCATCGCCGTGGGCGGCTCTGCCGACTTGAGGCGAATGGCGTTGCTGAGTTAAGAGTAGAAGTTAGGAGTGAAGAATTAAGTTGTAGAATAAGACTATCATCCTCTACTCAGCACTCACAACTCAGCACTTTCAACTTTTAAAAAATGTTTTGCCGATTTTGAAAGCGTCCTTATCTCTTTATAATAATGCTGGCTTAAAAAAATTACTTAACAATTCGTAATATTCAACTGTGGGACACTGATCCCTTATTACAAGCAAATTGTTCAAACTGAGCGTTTATTGTCTTACCACCTGACCGACCCGCAGGTTTTCTACAACCGCGAGGAATTTATTTTATTATTTCTGTTTACCCCCCGTTATTTCCCAGCAGGTTACTTTATGGAACCGTGAGCGGTAAAGAGTACCTGAAATTGTGTAGAGACGTGTTCACGTAGTGTCCCGTAGGGAATAATCACCTCTCTACATGGTTTATTAACATTTTTATTCATTTATGGGCGCCTGATGACAAATTCTATGTTGATGCACATGAATGTAGTGTCTCTCGTGATTGTATGGCTAATGCCTAAATACCTAACTTGAGATAGATTTTCTTGTTGATTTGGCAACTTAATCATTTATTTAGTTTTGATTTTCTAATGATGTAATTAGAAAATACTTATATTTAACCTCACATTCTTTTCTACCGAAGCAAAGGTTTTATAGCTTTTGACGAGTTTTACATATACAAATGTAAAGAACTACTTAAGAAACTAAATTTTCCTTGGCAAAAGACTACAAAATGAAAAATTGACTCCAAAAAATCCTCATAGGTTAAAATCAATGCTGTGTGAAAGGAGGGCAGCACAATAGTTAGATTCAGCTCTAATTAGATGAGTATCGAATCAATTATAGCAAAGTATGAAAAATGAGCAATTTAAAATTTTGCTGCGTTTTTTTAAAGCGTTAGCAGATGAAAGTAGATTAAAAATTGTAGGTATTTTGGCTTCGCAAGAATGTAGTGTAGAGGAATTGGCGGCACTACTGCAACTTAAAGAGCCAACAGTATCTCACCATTTAGCTAAATTAAAAGAGTTACATTTGGTTAGTATGCGCCCAGAAGGGAATGCTCATTTATATCAGTTAGATAGTGAGACATTACAAAACTTGAGTAAAGAAATTTTTACACCAGAGAAAATGGCTTCTTTGGTTGAAGGTGTTAGTACACAAGCATGGGAAAACAAAGTACTAAAAACTTATATAGAAGGAGATTTTCAAAATCCTGAAGCTGTACAACATCTGAAAGAAATTCCTGCAAGTCGAAAAAAACGCTTGGTGGTTCTCAAATGGTTAGTAGAAAAATTTGAAGTGGGGGTAAAATATCCTGAACGTAATGTCAATGAAATAATTAAGCGCTATCATCCTGATTTTGCCACTCTGCGACGCGAATTAGTGGGGTACCAACTGTTGATGCGTGAACAGGCTGTTTATTGTCGTCTGGATAAACACAATTGATTCCCCCACCTCTACAAACCCGACTTCTCAAAAAAGTTGGGTTTGCATACAAAATTACTATTTTAATTATTTTTTTCGCCTTAATAACTTTTATAACTTTTATGACTTTTATATACTTCTGCGCCAGACACGATTCAGTAATAAAATTCTAATTAAAATGTATTTTTATATACATAAATTTTAGTGCAGTATATGATAAACAATTCGCGGCTTGTTTGTCATATCAATGTTTAAACGTATGTATAAGTTGGTTCACCGCTGTTTGGTAGTTATTTTTATATCCCATGCTTGGATTAGAACACTTGCGTATGGAAAGTCATGTATTGGTAACTTATTAGAAACTGAAATAGGTATTTACTTGTATAACTAACAGTAACTATGTAAAAAATTTACAAATTATTGATAAAATTCATCAAATTTATACAAATAATGGTTTAATAAGAAATTAACTTGAAATGAGTAAGTAAGCAAAATTTACTTCCCTAGCTTCCGTAGTTCAGTACACAGGGACTACAGAGGTGTTGAATGGCTGTTCAGCTAGGGTGCAGTTTTAGAAATAACAATTTCAGTCACGTAAACTCGATACCAGTAGATTTTCGATATGCTCAAAAAAATATTATTGCCAACCGCTGTAATTTCCGGTACATTGTTGGCTGGCTTTGGCGCCCTATTATTTACGCAAGGTTCCAAACCAGTGCAAGTTCAACTTGAAAACCGACAAGTCTTTGATGGTAGACTTAAAGATATTATTTCGCCCCAGCTAGGAGCTTTGCTAACCATAGGGGTAACGGTGACGACTGCATCATTATTAGCTTGGAGCCATTCTGCGAAAGAGTCATCTAAATTAGAGAAGCGAGTATCTGAGCTTAAAAAAGAAATATCTAATAAAGATGCTCAAATCAGCGAACTCAAAGTGGCGCCTTCGAGTCCAATGCTATCTTCGCTCTCATGGTTTTTAGAAGGAGACCATGTAACATCCTCGGTAGTAGAGCCACCAATCAAACAAACTATAGAAACTTTACCAGTTCCAACTCCAGAACCTGTCGTAGCTGTCCGACGACCTGCAACAAAGCCGCTTATAACCCCAATATCTTCTATGAAGTATGAGGTTATAACAACAACTCAGCCATCTGTACAAACTGCAACTAGTGGTTTTCCTTCGGCACAGTCAGTTCAAAGCTACATTCAGCGCAATTCTGAAGTGTCTGTTAAGTAATTAGCGCGTTATATATCACTAGTTAGAATAAAACGCCAATCACTATTATTCATTCCATGACTTACAACACTTGCACTGGCACCTGGATATATATTAAAACGTCCTAATGCTCTTGCAAGCTCATCATTAGTAGGCACACAGAACATATGAGTATACCCTGGTATAACTTCTGGTGTGCCTTTCTCGACATTTGCTCCCCACTGGACGTGAACGAGTGGCAAAATATTTTCTGTGCTTTGCAAGCGTAAGTCTTTAATGCCTTTTAGACTTATATAAGAAATATCGCCCCTGTGTTTGATAATTAATGGAGCAATATCACTCATGGTTGCTGCATCCAAACTATAAATACCTAATTGGGTAGATGTGGTAAATTTAATTTTAGAGTATTTCTCAATAACCTTCACCCAACGGTTAGGACTACCGTCTCCAGGATTCATCGAAATCGTATAACCACAGCTACATTCACGAATCCCATCAACTACGGCATGACTTAGAATTCGTAAAGATAAATTACGACGCTGGTAATTAGGGTGAACTTTTAAATCACAAAGGTACCATGCACTCATCGGCGCCGAGTCTTGCTGGTATGGAATTTGACGTAATATACCAGCACCAACAGCCCCAACTATATAATTATCGTGCATTACGTAGTAATTAACTTTACCAAGACGGTCAAAAAAAGCAAAGTAATCTAGACCGTGGTTTATTTGAAAGAAATCTTTTCCTAGAGGATATTTTGCAATTGTTTCAATGCTAACAATTCCCTCTTGAAACATATGGCGCTCTGTGGGAGCAATGCGGTGGAATTTCATATTTTTTGTACCCACCCCACAACTACTTCACGATAGAAGAACGAACGGTCAGACTCTAAAAGTTTGTGATTAAGTTGTTTATCTATATAAATATGTTTAGCCATGACTGAGGCAAGATGATGGTCGCCATTAAGGCGCCGTCCAATTAATGCACCACCAGGTTTTAAGCAATGTACGGCATTTTGAAGCATTTTATCTAAATCATTAGGGGGCATCCAGTCAGAAATATTAGAAAATTGAATCAAATCATAAGGTTGGCTTGCTGCGAGTTCGAGCATTGTTTCAGCAAAGGTGCCTTGATGTAGGTATAGTCTTGAGGTTCCAAGTTCTCGAATTGAAATTTGGGTATCTGGTTGCAGGTAAAGTGGTACACCATCAAATCCATAGGAATAAGAATCACTCCAAACTTGAGTTAGAAAGTAATTTGCCATTGTGTACTTATGTAAAGCTTTGGCAAAAACATCGGCAAAATGTGTACCAAAACTTCTATCCATAGAGTAATTAACGGCAGCATCACCAAAAATGCGTGCGAGTTTATTACGTTCAAAGACATTTTCAAAAATTTGCTGCCATAGTGGATGAGAAGTTACGGAGTCTGGGTTACGTAATGGGTTAAGACCTGATGCTGTAAAGCTCGCAGATAATTCGCGAAACAGTTGCTCGAATTTGCCCACTTGGTTTACACCAAAAGCAATTTGTTCAATTCGTGCATCCCAGTAATTTCGAGTTGAGATTGGCAGTCTAGATGCGATTTGATTATACAGATTAACTCGTTCGGCTTGAGTTATTTTGGTGGCGCCGATTAAATCTAGTTGTTCTTCGACTTGTAAATGTAATAATGCTTGTCGTCGTAATTCAACTAAATGAAGCTGTGCAACATTTAAATCAACGGCATCAATACGTTCTACATCTGGAGATGACAATAAACTTAGTACTGTACATCCTCCTGACGCAATTATTAACACTCGTAATTGATGATTTTGCGTTTGAGTTAATTGCTTGATAACCTGTAGTTCAATAGTGGGGTCTTCACGAACTTGGGAAAATGAAATATCAGAGGGTGGGGCGCAAATCATTATACAAACTCCAAAAATAGTAGGCGCCGAGGACAAGGGCTTGGGCAACTTGAGAACGCGATACCATTGTGTTCCAAGCTGGAGTTGCCACATTCATTAAATCTCTAGCATGTTCGGTATCAAGTTTTTCGTGAGTAGTGTAATGCGACTGACTACCAGAAATTACCCAGAGCCGTTGTTGTAAAGTACTAGCAATCGAAGCGCTAATACCGACATATAAATATTCGATTATAGACAGCATCGCGGCGCCTGCTTCAGCACTTTGAGTCAGGCAATAAGTTAAAATTGATTGATTAAAAGCTAATACAGGAGTAGTGCAAGGTGTGTTTAATTCAACTTCAGAAGCTCCCAAAGCTTGTAAATATTCACGAAAAGTAAATTTATGGGAACGTAAAACATTACCATAACCATGTTCCTCAGCAATATTCGCGAAAAGAGGCAGTCGCGCTTCAAGAAACTGTACACGCGCAAGAACTGCTGCTAATGCTTGAGAAAATGACTCAACGGCAAAGCGAAAAGGTAGTTGACTCTTAAGAAAAGTATCCCGTGTTGTAGCTTCCTCATTCATCCAAATAAAGTAAAGATGCTTACTAAAATCGTATACGAAAGCAACTTGCGTTATGGCAGCTTCTAATGTTGGTAATTCAATTAGCTGTTCCCAGAATAATTCTGGTGTTTTAGTAATTGCAAATACTGGCTTTGATATAAATGCCTGCATATATTTAGATATCCTGATTTTTTATAATTATTTAATAGCAACGGTACCAGCAGGTGATTTTTGTAAGCTAGCAACAGCAAAATCACGTACAAATGCAAAATACGAAGGAATAAACGGGGCGCCTTTGGATATTAGTTCATCTTTGAGTTCATGATGTAAACGTGGTAAATTGTACCAAGGCACACCAGGATATAAATGATGCTCAAGATGGTAATTTTCGTTACACATGAAAAAGCGTGTGACTTTGTTTGTAAGAATAGTCCGTGTACCGCGAATCGTATCAAACTCATGCTCTAATAGCGTGTGCTGACTCATTCCGCGAATATTTACCATCGTGTTAATAAGCACCATTGGTATCAACCAACCATGTATTATCAAGTTGATATTGATTGGCGCCATAATTAATGCTGTAGCAATGATTCCTAATAACAAAACTTCAATTGCAATCCAAACTTTATCTTGAATATCACCTTGACGAAACCCTAAAATTGGAATTGCCACTAAATACACTGGATAACCAATAATTAGGCGCCCCCAGTACATCAAAAATTCTAACCAAGTCCAAGACGTGTAATTACTATAATGGTCTGGGTCGCCTTTTAAGCCCAAATGCTTATGATGTTTAAGATGTAAGACTTTATATGCAGAATAATTTTGTCCAACAGGTAAAGCACAAACAATACTTAGTATACGATTCCATACTGAATTGCCATGCAGAACTCCATGCACTCCCTCATGGGTAAATAAACTAATTCCATGTAGCGAAGCTGCCGCGACTAGATAAAACGGCAAGCAAATCAAGTATCCCCAAGGATTTATAATTGTTTGAGATACCGCAAAAGCACTATAAGCAGTTGTGACATATAAAACCACGAATGTAAGAAGGCGCCAGTTTTGATAATGAGCAGTAACGTGTAAATCCTTAAGTAACTCTGGATTTACATGCGGTTTCTCCCACTGAGTAACAGTAGTTTCCATTTTTAATAATATTTTTATTGCATGTTTCCAAAATAGTTGTAGTAAGTTAGAAATGTTACCCCGAATGTACACTTTCTAAACTGGATACTATCTACATACCTGTAGGTTGGGTTCCGGCTTTGCGTAACCCAACAAAAGATTACAAAATATTACTAGTACTCCATGTCATTAATTTTGGTATGTTGGCGCCTGTCGTAGGGTGGGCAGTGCCCACCTTACAACTGGGGGATATAGTAAACAAACCCTAGTAATTAAAATAAACGGTTTCAAGGGCGCCAAGAAGTACTACTGGTTAACTTAACAAGTAGTACTGTTTATTAAATTAAGCATAATTTTCTCGCATCCTTGCCCGTTCCTTCACTTTGGGCAGGCAAGATGCCTACCCTACAATTATTATTTAGAATATTTGTTCTAGTTTTTGGATGTCGCGCTGTACTTCATCGAATAGTGATTTGTTGTTCGGGTCAGTTTTTAGGGCTTTTTTCAGGTAAATTCTTGCTTTTAGCCACTGTTTATCATCTATTAACGCGCGTCCCCATACTTGATATGAAATTGCTTGCCATTGTTTAACTTCGGGGTCTTCAGGTAAGCGTTCGGCTAATGCTTCAGCCAAAGCTATTGCTTGAGGAAAACGTCGTTCGCGAATGAAGCGCTGTAATTGTTCGTATGTTTTCCACTTTAGGCGCCTTTCTATTTCAATTACATTTGGTGGTTGGGGTTGTGCTTCTTGTTTGTTCTGTTGTTTTGGTGGCGCCTGTTGGGTTTTAGTTTTTGGAGTTGTAGGTTGTGGTACAGGAGTTTTAGTTGGTGTTTGGCTTGACGAAGTTGGAGTGACTGGTGGTGCTACTACCTGTAAAAGAAATTTATATGCTTCTGTGAGCGCAATAAATTTTTCTTTCGCCTTATTGTCATTTGGATTGATATCAGGGTGATACTGCTGTGCGAGTTTGCGATACGAAGCTTTGATGTCGGAGAACGAGGCGCCCGACCTTAAACCCAATACGCGGTAGCAATCTACTACATCCATCTTTAAGCCAATCACAAGTATCAATAATAGTTTACATAACCTGAAGCAGTGCTGAGTGCTGAGTGCTGAGTATTTATACTTGACTCTTAACTCTTTACATATGCCTTTTGCAGGCACCATCTATTTCAGGGGAGTGTGTAAATACCTGTTAAGTACCTACATAATTAAGCTTAGAACCTGGAACTTCATTAAAAAAGACTATTTGCTTACTTTTCTAGTTTAGTCTTGACAATTTCTTCGCCCCAGAAAAATGCTTTTCCGGAAACTTCGCACCCGCATTTACATAGCACTTATCAAGTATAAATGAGTTTGACATCCGTATGAAAGCAAAATTACGCTACATATACTATAGCCTCAACCCCTTTCTTGAAAAGAGCAATCACTAAAATCGAGTATCTAATGTAATATTTATTACTAAATACAAGATTCCCGACTTTCTTAAAAAGTCGGGAATCTGGTTATAAGGTTAATTAAGGACGTTCTTCGATTACTTTATCGATTAGACCGTAGTCCTTAGCTTCTTGTGCGGACATGAAAAAGTCACGATCCATGTCTCTTTCAATTTTTTCTAATGGTTGTCCGGTATTGGAAGCGTAGATACCATTGAGTTGATGGCGAATTCTAAGAATTTCGCGCGCTTCAATTTCAATATCGGTTGCTTGTCCGCGTGTACCACCACTTGGTTGGTGAATCATGATACGCGAGTGCGGCAATGCTAACCGCTTACCTTTGGCGCCACCTGCAAGCAAGAATGAACCCATTGAAGCAGCTAAACCGACACAAATCGTTACAACATCAGATTTAATATGTTGCATTGTGTCGTAAATCATCAATCCGGATGTCACCATTCCACCTGGAGAATTTATGTATAAAGAAATATCTTTACCAGGGTCTTCCGAATCGAGATAAAGCATTACTGCTACGATTTGGTTAGCAATTTCATCATCAATATCACGGGGTAAGAAAATAACGCGCTCACGATAAAGACGATTATAAATATCAACCCACTGTGTATATTGTTCCCCCGGCATCCGGTAAGGAACTTTTGGAACACCTATAGGCATTTTGTGTAACTCCTAAAAGTAATGAGTACTAAGTGATGAGTCATGAGTGATGAGTCATGAGTGATGAGTGCTGAGTGCTGAGTGCTGAGTAGGTGGATAGTTTTTAATATAAAACTTGTAACTATTAACTCTTAACTCAAATTCTATTAACTCAGCACTCAGCACTTTCCACTCAGCACTTTTAAAGGACGCTAGCAGGAATTGGGGGATTTGCGAGTTCTTCTTTCTCGAATACTCGGTCTATTAACCCATATTCCACAGCTTGGTGAGGTGTCATATAGAAAAGACGATCCATGTCCTTCTCGATTCTCTGCTTGGTTTGCCCTGTAGTATTCGAGAGGATATCGACCATAGTGGCTTTGTTTGCCAGCACTTCTTTGGCACGAATTTGAATATCTGTGGCTTGACCTTGAGCATAGCTCTTGGGCTGGTGCAGTATAATCGTAGAGTGGGGCAACGAGGCACGACAGCCTTTTGTACCTGCACTGAGGAGCATAGCCGACATACCCATTGCTGAACCAATACAAATGGTATGAATAGGCGGTTTTATGTACTTCATTGTGTCATATATGGCAAAGGCTTCTGTTTCAAAGCCAACTGGTTCGCCACTATAACCAGAGGTGCCAGTCGAGTTGATGTAAATTTTAATTGGCTTTTCGGGGTCGTCTGATTGCAAGAACAGCAGTTCGGCAACTATAAGTTCCGTCACAGCAGGTACCAGCGGCATTCCGAGATAGACAATTCGCTCCTTCAACAAAAGAGACGGTAAATCTGGTGGCGGTGTGCGGTAAGAGTTGTCGCCGTAATAAGGGGCTTGCACAGCCTTGATGGGGTAAGAGTCCATAGCAACTGTTGCCTGAGATAATGCCGTTAACTGTAATACATCCTAACGCACGTCTCAGGTCAACTGGAGGTGTGGATTTCTCGATAATCTCGCTAATCTCTCGTTAATCTATATATAGTCCTTGGTTATTTAGTTTATTGTTGTTGGTTTTTTCAAAAACAGAACTCTAGTACTAATATTTACTATTATTTACTAGTTACTAAGTATTAACCATTAACTGTTGACTATCAATCATTGGCTATAAAAAACAGGGTTTAAGAAACCCGGTTTCTAACTTTTCCGTAGCAATTACACTGGCTACTGAAGTTAATTATAAACACGTGTCGCCGGGATAAAAGGATTTATGAAGGTTAGCTTGCAGCCTGCTCTAAATGATGGCAACTTAGATGGGAGCCAGCCGAATAGTCAACGACAGTTGGCGATATCGATTTCAGCCGTTGCGGATAGTTTGAACCGCAATGTACCGTTGAATTTATGCCTAATTCTTGACCATAGTGGTTCGATGAGTGGGCGCCCGTTAGAAACTGTTAAAAAGGCGGCTTGCCGTATTGTTGACAGATTAAATCCTGGTGATCGCCTCAGCGTTGTTGTTTTTGACCACCGTGCCAAGGTTTTGGTATCCAACCAAACAGTAGAAGACCCAGAACGCATCAAACAACAAATTAATAAACTTTCTGCTGACGGGGGTACTGCCATTGATGAAGGTTTACAATTAGGTATCAAGGAACTAACCAAAGGTAACAAAGATACGATATCCCAAGCCTTTTTGTTAACCGACGGTGAAAACGAACACGGTAGTAATAAGCGCTGTTTAGAATTTTCAAAGTTAGCTGCTAGCTACAATTTGACTTTGAATACTTTAGGTTTTGGCGATAACTGGAACCAAGATGTTCTCGAACAGATTGCAGATGCTGGTGGTGGCTCTTTATCTCACATTCAACAACCGGATGAAGCAGAAACCAAATTCAACCAGCTATTTACCCGCATTCAAACAGTAAGTTTAACAAATGCTTATTTACTGTTCTCGCTAGTTCCAAAAGTACGGTTAGCCGAACTTAAGCCTGTTGCACAAGTGGCGCCAGAAACAATCGAATTACCAGTACAGCAAGACCCCGATGGGCGAATATCTGTACGCATAGGGGATTTGATGCGTGATGTTGAGCGGGTAATTCTAGCAAACTTGTATATTTCGCAACTGCCACTTGGTAGGCAACCAATCGCGCAACTACAAGTACGTTATGATGACCCAAGCCAAAACCTTACAGGAATACTTTCAGAAATATTCTTCGTAGAGGCAAATGTTACAGGACAATATCAATCAGTAGTTGACGCGAACGTACAACAGCATGTTTTGGCACTAGCAAAATATCGACAAACCCAGCTTGCAGAAACAAAACTACAAATGGGTGATAGAGCAGGCGCCGCAACAATGTTACAAACCGCAGCAAAAACCGCTTTGCAAATGGGTGATATGAGTGCAGCAACAGTGTTACAAACTTCTGCCACCCAACTTCAAGCAGGACAAGACTTATCAGAAGCTGACCGCAAAAAAACCAGGATTGTATCAAAAACCATATTACAAGATTCTTAATATTACGTAGAGACGTGATTAATCACGTCTCTACAATGTATTTTTCAATGCGTAAATCCGAATCATGAAACCCATTAAAATTCATCATGCCGCAATCATCTGTTCAAACTACGAATTGTCCAAAAAATTCTACGTCGAAACCCTAGGCTTCAAAATTATTCAAGAAACATATCGGGCGCCGCGTAACTCCTATAAATTAGACTTACAGGTTGGAGAAAATCAAATAGAATTATTCTCATTCCCCAACCCACCGCAAAGACCAAACAAACCTGAAGCGTGTGGTTTAAGGCATTTAGCATTCGAGGTTGAGAATATAGAAAAGACTGTTTCGTATTTACAATCCCAAGGTGTCGAAGTTGAGAATATTAGAGTAGATGACATTACCGATAAAAAATATACCTTTTTCCAAGACCCCGACGGTCTGCCATTAGAAATATACGAAATGTAAAGTATACCACTCTTCCCTCTGTGTTCTCTGCGCCTCTGTGGTAAAAATAATGACTATGAATTCATAGATAGCTGATAAATACACAGGCAGGGATGCCTGTGCCACAATTAAAAGTCTAGTTTAAAGACCTAATGTTCTACCAGGAAAACCCGCAACATCAAAGTAACGTGTTTTACCAACGGTTTGATACTTCAAAACTGTCTTCAACCCATTCTCAGCAGGTTTCGATTCCATAGTAAAAGATTTGGCGCCCACTGTATCTGGTTGACCCACCAATGCCTCATTCATCACTCTTCCCGTTAATCTTCCCAAAGGTTTAAGCTGTAAATTTAAAACTTTAGCAATAGTACGTGGTACATCTGCATTACTTACAGGTGCAAAGTCTTTAAATCCTTTTTTAAAGTCAGGTCCAATGGCGCCCATCATATTGTAAGTGTCCGCACGGCTAAAACTACCGTGCATTCCTTGCCCTTGTTGTAACTTTGTGTCAGATACTTCTGCACCACATGCTGTAGGAGTTCCACATCCTGTGTCAAACGAACGGAAGTTTATTAGCATTGAGGGTTTGGGTGTACGTGCGTTCCCTCTAAGTCCAATATTCTCTAATGTTAATGTCCCAGGTATCTTACCCAAATCATTATTGACGAAAACACCGCTAACATAATCCTGTTTGAACAGTGAAGTAACTATTTTTTGCGCCAAATCTTTTTGCAAAGCTTTATTTGGTAGATATACTAAATCTGAACCACCGTTTGCTGCCACAATCACATCAGGTTTATTTGGGTCTTTACCAAGAATATGATTTCGGGTATTTTGACCTTTAGTTGGGTCTACAGGAGCATTTTTTTTATCTGGGTCAAATAAAGAAAGGGACAAATCCTTTGCTAAATCAATTGCTACAAAACCAGATGGTAAAAACCCTTTTGGAACATCAGGATAATTAAGAGTCGCTGCATAACTCGTTTTACTTTCTCTACTAATCGTCGAAAACCCGTGGTCAGCAGTAATAAATATATTTGTAGTCTCTTCTAATCCTAACTCTTTGAGGGCGCCTCGAATTTGCGCCAAGTTTTTATCTACATTTTGACGTGCTGCTTGAGATGTTGGGCCATTAATACCTGGTACTAGCTTGTTAAGACTATCACCATGATTGTGCTGCGTACCGTCAGGGTCGCGCGACCAATACACCATTACAAAAGGCTTTTGGCGCTGTTGAAAAAGCGGTAAAATCACTTTGGTTGTTACATCAGCAAAATATTGCTGCTGAGTTACATTTGCACTTGTAGTTCCTGGGGTTTTATAATCACCGCTTTTCTTGTTCTCACCCCGTTCTGGTGTTTCTCTCGGTAAAGAGTTTTTATTGAGTAAGCTGATTACATCTTGATTCAGCGTAACACCTTCTTTTGTACCTGTATCATCATCAAAAATAATCGTTGGTTCACCTTGCTGTAAGGTAATGTCTTGAATCAGTACAGGCCCAATTTTACCAACTGCTGCTGTACTAAACCCTGCTTTACGCGCGGTGAAGAGTAAACTTTGCTCATTCAAAAAATTGGCGCCGAATTGTTTGTTAACTTCTTTAAGAACAACATTATTCTCTAGATATGGAACAAGACTATTTTTAGCGCTTTTAACTGGATTATTAACTTTTATTGTATTGCTAAAGTCGCCAGTATCGCCAAGAAAATGCCCAGTTGCAATTGCAGAAGCATTTGAAGTAGTAAAAGTTGGAAATAAAGAATGACTGTTAAGAAAAGTTACGCCATTAGAACGAATCTCATTTAAATTTGGAGTATCAGTCGAATTTACCCAATCAGGACGCAAACCATCTGCAACGAAAATAATTGCATTATGCTGCTTGGCTTTTTGAGCTACTTGTTGATTACTTTGTTGAGGCTGTCTTGTACAAGCTATAGTTATAATAACAACACAAAGTGTAAGGTAGATAAAACGCTGGAAATGTTTACGAATTTTCATACTGTGGTAGATTATCAAAATATACCCAAATTTTATTACCTGTCATTGGTTTTGGGATTATTACAGAGTTAATTTATTAATAATGTCTTCTTAATCTGTAAGGTGGGCATTGCCCACCATACATAGCACTTCAACTAATTTTTCAATATGAATCTTTTCATGTGTTGCCATCAATGTAATGCGAATGCGACTTGTCGGTACTGTAGGGGGACGAATTGCAGGTGCAAAAATTCCTGCATCCTTTAAATATTTACCTACTTTTAAAGCATCCGCAGCATTTGCTAGTTGGAAACATAATATAGGTGAAGATGAAGGTAATATTTTCAACTCAGGTAGATGTTTTTGTAACAATTCCTTTAAGTATTTTACGTTGTGCCATAGTTGCATCCTACGTTGTGGTTCGCTACCAACTATTTCTATTGCTGTAAGTGCAGATGCTGTATCAGCAGGGGAAAGTGCAGTTGTGTAAATCCAACTCGGCGCCCGATTCTTTATATAATCTATTAAAGTGGCACTTCCTGTAATATATCCTCCCAAACTACCCAAAGCTTTACTAAGAGTTCCCATTTGGATTAACTCTCTACCTGTACATCCAAAATGTTCAACGCATCCGGCGCCATTTTTGCCTAATACTCCAGTACCATGCGCTTCATCAACTAGCAGCATACAATTAAACTCTTCTGCTAAATCTAATAATTCGGGTAAAGGACATAAATCACCGTCCATACTAAAAACGCTATCGGTAATAATCAAACAACGACGATAGTTTTTGCGTTGTTCGATAAGTTGGGTTTTTAAAACTTCAGTATTACAGTGCAAATACTCGGTAATACTTGCACCACTTAGAATTGCGCCATTTTTGAGACTGGAATGATTATATTGGTCAGATAATACCAAATCACGTTTACCAACTAATGCTGTAATGGCGCCAATATTGGCAAGATAACCGGAACTAAAAACAATAGCATCTTGAGTTTGTTTGAGAGATGCTATTGCTCGTTCCAATTCTTGGTGTAATGACCGTTGTCCAGTGAGTAACCGTGAACCAGTAGAACCTGTGCCAAATTCTTTAACTGCGTTTACTGCTGCGGTAATTAAACGTTCATCACCTGCCAAACCTAAATAATCATTACTAGCAAAATTTATAACTTCCTTACCCTCTAAAACAACAACGGCGCCTGGACTACCGTAGATAGTTTGTGTTGAACGATACCAGTTTGCTTTTTTGATTGTTTCTAACGATTCTTCTATCCAAGCATATGCGGACATGTTTATTTGGAATAAAAATTAATTAGTGAGGTAAAGTAGATGACCCAAAACCATACATAATAAATCCAAAACACCTATACTTCTGTACTACTTAGATGCGCGATAGCTTGGCGTATCCAATCTTCAACAAAAGCATCTTTAGGAAGTCCAATATCTTCGCTAACGAAGTGTAAAGCATGACTTACCTCACCTGCTGTATAACCAAGTGCGAGTAATGTACTTTGTACTTCTTCGAGAATACTTGGCGCCGGACCATCGGTAGCAACGAAAAAACCAGCAGTTTTACGCCACTCAATGAGCTTGCTTTTTAGCTCTAAACAAATCCGTTCAGCCGTTTTCTTCCCAACACCAGGCGCCTGAATAATTAATTGTACATTCGCTGTAACAATTGCTTGCACTAATTCTGGTACTTCGAGAGTATCGAGTAATGCAATAGCTAATGCGGCGCCAATACCACTCACACCTAACAAATGGCGAAATAAATCGCGTTCTGCTGGTGAACCAAAACCATAAAGCAAAGGAACTTCTTCACGGACTTGGTAATGAGTAAAAATTTGAACACTTTCACCCGAACCTGGCAATTGTTTCGCCAGTTTTCCTGGAATTTGCAAGTCGTATCCCACATAATTCACTTCCAAAGTGAGAATATGGCGATTACCACTGCTAGTAATATTCGCAACGAGACCTTTAAGATAACTAATCATTATACGAAACCAAAATGTTTCAAACCTTCAATAATTCCGCCAGCACAATCATTTGAAGCCAGGTAATGATAATCCGCGCGATTTTGACTGTACCACTCTAGTAATTCTGGTCGTGCATTTCCTACAAGAATTCCTCGTTCCTCTCCAGTCGCAAATAATGATATATCGTTACCTGAATCTCCACAAACAACCGTTTGTTCAGCTACAAAATTCCACTTTTGACGTAGAAATTGCACTGCCTGACCTTTATCGCTGTCACGGGGCACAATGTCAAGGTCAATCCCACTACTATAGATTAACTTTATATTTAAAGCACATTTTTGTAACTTTGAATCAAGTTGCGGCAAAATTTTTTCTGATAGCTCCTCTTTCAAAAAGAAACTTACCTTAAATGGACGCTGTTCTGTCTCTGGTTGTGGAACTAACTCCGGAAATTGTGATGTCACTTCGATGACAGCTTCTTTATTCCACCCATGTGAAAGCTTCTGTGACCAAGACCCATCAGGGGTTTCGCTATCATCAAAATAGATTTCTGTTCCTACAGATACAACCAATGCATCAGGGTCTATTAAGTTTTTCTCTTCTTTTAGCTCTCTATATAGTACGGGTGAACGACCAGTTGCATATACAATTTTACTACCATAATTTTGTTTATGCTCAGTTAGTATTTGGTTCAATAGTACTAACTGGTCATCGGCGCCCACGAGGGTGTTATCAAGGTCAGTGACAAACAAAAAGGGTTTCATCGGAGTAAGGGGTAAGAAAAATTTGGGGTAGGCAGCAAATATTATATTTACCCAATAGTTAATAGGTAAAACTCATCCCAACAAGAGTTGAGTATTATTAGTAACTTGCTTTGCGAAAAAAGTCTATAGGCAATGCTATACGATTTTGGTAGCAATTTTGTAACAATAAATGTATGATACGTATAATAAAAGGCACAACACATTGTTGTACCCTTGTAAATACTCTTCACGAAACATCTTACGTAGGTTGGGTGTCCGATTGGAACCCAACATATTGATGATGAAATTGAATCCCCCAACCCCCCTTATTAAGGGGGGCTTTAAACCATTCTTTTTCCCCCCTTATTAAGGGGGGCTAGGGGGGATTAATGATGTTACAAAAAGTCTAATTAAGTACTATTAACAGTAGTGCTTTCAATGCAATGGCGCCTCCAGATTTGTTAACCGATGGTTATCAAAATCTAAATATACTTATAATTTTTATAACTGCGTTACGGGTATTTATTGTAAAATTGATAAATATAGATAGTGTCATAAAATAATGACTCCTTAAAATTTTATTGGTTGCTTGGGTTATTCAGATGACTCATCTTGTAATGTTTCTATAAGTATATCTACCTGTTCCTGTTTTGCCACAAGAAAACTATCGCACTCCTTCAAATACTCTACCGCAGTAGCAAATTGTTCAAAGACTTCTGCTAAATCAAGTGTACCCGCTTCAATTTTGGCAATAATACCATCAATTTCGGCAACTTTTGCTTCATAGCTAAAGTCATCACTTGTTACCTTCTTACTCTTAACCATTAATTCTTTGTGCCCTTTGTGTCTTTGTGGTTAAATAATTTTCTTAAAATACAATATAAAATATTTTAATTATAATCTGACTTTTGAATAAACATGAATATTAGAGATGCTACCCTGCGGGAAAACTGCGTTTACGTTCGCGACTCATGACATAATAAGTTAAGATTCTTGTTTAAGTTGTATTACTTTTACTTTTACCTTACCCTCGCCTAATAGTACAAGTAACTCGTCTCCTATATTTAAGTGGCTTGCCGCGCGCGCGATTTCTCCATTTTCTTTTCTGACCACTGCATAACCACGCTGTAATACTTTTTTCGGGTCAAGAGTTTGCAGCTTTTGGCGTAACATTTCGACATGTTGCTTTTCGGAAATTAATTTTTGTGATGTGGTTTGTAATAATTTTTCTTTCCGCCAATTTAAGGCTTCAATTCTTTGTTTAACTTGTTTATCTAAACTTAGTCTTTGTAAACGGTTTCGCATTTTTTGTAGTTTATTCGCTGCTGTATCATATACATAGTTAACTACTGCTATTAATTCTTCAATGCGGTCTTGATGTTGATTATATAAGTCTTCTAAAGATGGTGCTACACGTTCTGCCGCTGCGGTGGGAGTGTGGACGCGCAAATCTGCTGCTAAATCAGCTAATGATTCATCTCGCTGGTGTCCAATACCTGTAATTACTGGGATTGTACAATTTGCTACTGCCATTACTACCCGTTCGTCATCAAAACAAGCTAGTTCTTCAACGGCGCCACCACCACGCGCTAATATTAGTACTTCTGCACGTGCATCTTTTTCGACTCGACGAATTGCGTTAACTATAGAAGCAGGCGCCTCCGGACCTTGTACAATTGCGGGGGAAAATAAAACGTGTAAACCAGGATAACGACTCCGCAAAGTTTTTTGAATGTCTCCCCATGCTGCTGCTGTGGGTGAAGAGACAACGGCAATTGTTTTTGGATGCGCTGGAATATTGCGCTTGCGGTCAGAGTCGAATAATCCTTCTGCTGCTAAACGATTTTTTAACTGTTTGTAACGAATCGCTTGTAGCCCTTCACCAGCAGGTATTACTTGCCACACTTGGAGTTGGTATTCTCCGCGCGTTGGATATAAACGAATGCTGCCTAAAATTATTACTTGTTGTCCAGGTGTAGGTATTTGTGCTAGTTTTGCGACTTGAGTCTTCCATGTTACGCATTTTATTGAGGCGCCGCCACCTGGGTCAGTTAGCGTAAAAAATAACCCAACACGGTGATTGTTTGCGCTGGAAACTTCGCCAACTACCCAAATTTGACGAAGAATTTCGTTTTCTTCAAGAAGTACCTGGATATATTCGGTTAAACCTGCTACTGATACTGCTGTTTCAGGGGCAAAGGTGTTTTGATTGTAAGTCATGAAACCTCTACGTTTCAGATTTTTTGACAACGAGTCGTTGTCAAAATGCTCGCTATTGGTGATTTTACTACACGCACGCTCTTATATGCTTGGGGAAGTTGTAGGGTGGGCACTGCCCACCTTACTGCTCGGTGCCTGCACTAGGCTTTTATTCTATTTTTAATGTTTCGTTTTGTTAAGGGGTTGGTGATGGTGCGCTAAGGCACTTGATTGTAATTCTATTTTTAATTTTTTTTGGCATCACGCACCCTACTTCATTTTCTTTACGTGTTATTACGTATATATAAACGTAATATTTATTTTTATTTTTGTGATGGTGAGTAAGCACTACCTACATCTGACTAAAATCGCGTTAGGATATTGTCACAATTTTGTAAAGTATATTCCATTTTGCATTTTTCTGGCGTAAGATAGTATAAATGTTCCGCGTAGAGAAACAGTCGCCAGAATAACACGTTAAATTAACACAAAATCTAAGCAATAGTTTTTTACTAAGATAGAGGCTCTAATGGCAGCAGCAGATAAAGAAAAAGACAACAGCACAGGCAAGCAAAAGGCTCTCAATATAGTTCTTAGCCAGATTGAGAAGACCTTTGGAAAAGGCACAATAATGCGCCTGGGTGATGCCAACCGGATGAGAGTTGAGACGATTTCTAGCGGCGCCTTAACTTTAGATTTGGCGTTGGGTGGTGGTTTACCCAAGGGTCGGGTTATCGAAATCTATGGGCCAGAAAGTTCGGGTAAAACAACAGTAGCTCTACACGCGGTTGCGGAAGTGCAGAAAGAAGGTGGCATTGCTGCTTACGTCGATGCTGAACACGCACTTGACCCAGCTTACTCAGCAGCACTGGGTGTAGATATTGAAAATCTGTTGATTTCTCAACCTGATACTGGTGAAGCAGCGTTAGAAATTGTTGACCAGTTAGTTCGTTCAGCAGCAGTAGATATCGTTGTTGTTGACTCGGTAGCAGCACTCGTACCACGCGCAGAAATTGAAGGTGAAATGGGTGATGCTCACGTTGGTTTACAAGCACGCTTGATGAGCCAAGCTCTACGTAAAATCACTGGTAACATTGGTAAATCTGGTTGTACTGTAATTTTTATCAACCAGTTGCGTCAAAAAATTGGTGTTAGTTACGGCAACCCTGAAACTACCACTGGTGGTAATGCATTGAAGTATTATGCATCGGTACGTTTAGATATTCGTCGGATTCAAACCTTGAAGAAAGGTGCTGAAGAGTTTGGTAATAGAGTTAAAGTCAAAGTTGCCAAAAACAAAGTGGCGCCTCCTTTCAGAATTGCCGAATTTGACATTATCTTTGGTAAAGGTATTTCAACTATTGGTTGTTTAGTAGACTTAGCTGAAGAAACAGGTATCTTGACTCGTAAAGGCGCCTGGTACAGCTACAACGGTGAAAATATCTCCCAAGGTCGCGATAATGCGATTAAGTACATGGAAGAAAAACCCGAAGTCAGCGAACAACTCAAGAAACTAGTCAAAGAAAAACTCGAAAAAGGCGCCGTTGTCTCTGCTAACTCAGTTCGCAAAACTGCCGAAGACGAGTTAGAAGAAGAAGAAGAGATGGAAGAGCCAGAAGAGTAGAAAGTGCTGAGTGCTGAGTGCTGAGTGCTGAGTGCTGAGTGCTGAGTGCTGAGTGCTGAGTGTTGAGTGCTGAGTGTAAGATTCCTGATTTTTCTTTTAAAATTGGGAATCTTACACTTAGAGTTAGCCAAAAAAAGAATGATCCTGTAGTGTCATGCTGAGGAACGAAGCATCTCAAAGCGTAAAGTTGGGTATCCGCGAGATTCTAGCCTGCGGCAAATGCTTCGCATAACACTGCGTTCAGAATGACCGAAAAGCATTTTTTTTCGTGGAGTTCTCTTACTAGCTTTTTTGCTCTAGCTCCACTTTACTTTCGACACTACAAGAAGTTAAAACTATTCAGCCCGTCATTAAAGCGGTGCCACCTAGGGGTGTTATCATTCCTAGGATTCTTTTATTAGGGAAGTTAAGGGTTGTCCTAAACGCTGACGGGACTACATCAATAATTAAATTTTGTTAACGAAATTTCTTTAGTAAAAAAATATGTAATATTTCTACGGCTTATGCGGCAAGCGAATTTTTACAACGACAAGAAGAATTGAGGAGCTTGAAGAAGTACGCGCTTACAAACAAAAATTACTAGAAAAAGTTGAATGGGCTAATCAGCGCGAACAATTGCTACTATCAGAAATACAAAGAGAACAGCATAATCAACTTTAGCTTCCCTTTTCACTTACATTACAAAAAGCTAAAGTTATCCAGCCGGCAATTAAAGCGGCGCCGCCTAGGGGTGTTATCATTCCTAGGCTTACTGCATTTGTTAAACTAAGAGCGTATAAACTTCCCGAAAATAATAATATTCCTGTAATAAACAGCCAGCCACTTACAATAAGGCTTTTGTTGGGTTGAAGGTTACTGTTCAATAATATGGCAACGCCTAGCAGTGCTAACGCATGGTACATTTGGTAACGAGTTCCAACTTCAAAAATTTCTAACGCCCGCTCACTTAGTTGTCCTCGCAGTGAATGTGTACCAAAGGCGCCTGCTGCAACTCCAGAGGCGCCTAGTAATGCTGCTATAGTTAAAAATATTTGTTTCATAAATGTATATTGCCCGCACTAGATATAAGGTAAGCCGGAGCTTACCATACCCCTAAATATCAAAAAGGTAAGACACAGAACCTTCTTCACTAATCTTAAAATTGGCGTTAAATTCTTTGGCTCTATCGTCTAAATAATCTTTTGCAGTCGCTGGAGGTAGTTGTGACTGCATGGCAAACCCTAAAAGTGTAACTCTACCGTGGTTTTCTTGTACCATACGGTAAAAAATATACTGTAAACGCTCGGTCGTTTGTTGCTGAAGCGCTTTTTTCTCATCTTTGTTACGTCGGTATAAAGAAAGCGCTAACCATCCACCCAATACTGAGCTAGGAATCCCAAATATAATTCCGGCAACTGCGGAACTACTATCCACTAGTGCGTAATTACTATGACTAGGAAGTTCATAAACAGGATTATTATCATTGATGGGCGCAAATACTGGTTGCTCCGTACTTTTTTTTTGTAGTATAGCTGTAGCCGATATCGATAGGAACATAAGTCCAAGCGTGAGTAGCCAAAATGAAGCCAATTTTTCAGCAGTCTTCATAATTATGTTTCAGATGTGAAGCATCATGTGCGATTCTAACTTCACTTTCATTAATGTTCCACTAATTCTTATTAATCGGGTAAGGGGAAACACGTGGAACCCTTTCCCCTTTTACCTTATTAACTAAATATGGAAGTGATAGTATATACCTCCTTGTTTGCCGTGGTCGAAGGTCGCATTGAAGTCTTTTGCTTGTTTATCAAGGTACTGCTTTGCTTCTGTACCAGTAATATTTGCTTCTTTGGCAAACTTAAGTACGGAAATGCGCCCTTCTCCAAGCTCTACCAAATTATAAAAAGTTGACTGGAGGTGTTGAGATAACAGTTTACGATTTTGGCGCCTTGACCCCAAAATTAACCATCCTCCACCTGTAACCAACGGAACACCTAAACTAATACAAGCAATTGCAGAATCTCTTGCATCACGGTTTTGTAAAGAATTATTATCTTTATCTTGCAATGAAGCTAAAGCTGATATGGAAAGCATGAGAAATACAAATCCAAGCGAGAGCATCGAACCAGTAGCAAACTTTGTGAGGAGTTTCATACGCAGCGAAGATTATGTGTGTATCTTGCCGCGATTTTAACCTCAGTTATCGTGTAGCTTCCAGTAGTCGTGAAAAGTAAAATCGGGTTTTTGTCATAGATGAACGCTTAACTGTAAAACCGTTCGCGCTCAATACCTTGACTACATCCGCTTCTCTGTGAAGGTACGCTCTTGTTGCTTTGCTGGCGCCAGGAAAAAAGCTTCCTACTTTCTTCAACAAACTTAATGCAAAAGTTTTTGGAGCAAAACTTAGTATAATTCGTGACTCAGCAAGCGAACACAAATGCGATATCATTGTTGATGCTTCATTTACTGGGTAGTGAATAAGAACATCAAGACAAATCACGGTGTGGTATTTTCCGTTCAAAGCAGCTAAATCTTGCACATCGAAACTCGGATTATCATTATTGCCAAAAATGCTTGCCGCGCGTTCCTTGGCTTCCCCTACCATCATCTCAGAAATATCGCTGGCATAGACTTTGGCTCCAGATTCGGCAAGTGGGATACTGAGACTACCAACACCGCACCCAGCATCGCAAATGGAAAGAGATGCTAAATTACCATCAGCTTGAAGCCAGTTGATGACTTTATCGACTGTTTGTTGGTGTCCGTTGCGAATATCAAGCTGGACTTTATTGACTTCGCCATCACCGTAAATACGCTTCCAGCGGTCAAAACCTGTGGAATTGAAATAATCTTTAACAATCGTTTTATCGTCAGCTACGTTCATATAAGTAAATAAATCAACCCTTCTCAATCGTTTAGAGTAACAGGAGAAGGGCTAGTAGAGGAAGAGATAGAACTAATGTATACCTCAAAAAAAACATGAAGTAGCAGTTGGGGAACAATATTAGGTCATTTGTGGTTGAATAAGTATGTCTATATTTGTTTTAATTTGTTTCGGAAGGATGTATTAAGCAACTGAAACTAGTAGTTAACAGGTGTTTAACAATTTTGGAAAAACTCGATTCGGTAAACTTTTGACTAGCTTTTATCTTAAAGAGTTTACTATCCTCATTTAAATAGATATATAAATTGATACCAAGGCGTAGGTCGATATGGAAAGTGTAAATTCTTCACAGCAAACCCAGCAGATAGAACCAATCAATGATTCGGTCAATCTGAATGATGAACATGAAGTGGATGATATGAGTAATATTACCGCTATTACTCCCATCGAAGAATCTATCGAAGAAAGAGAAGAAAGGGAGAGACGCAGGTCAAAAAGGCGCCGACTATTGCCTAAAGTAATTGTTGGTGTATTGCTGGGGGCAGGAGTAGCAGCAGCAAGCGTTTATTACTATCGGTGGACACAGTTCAACAGATTTCATCTTACAACCGATGTTGCCTACACAAGTGCAGATATTTACCCAGTTACATCTCGCGTGGGTGGGATAGTAACTGAAGTCTCGGTAAAACAAAATCAACCTGTCAACGCAGGAACTACTTTGGTTAAACTTGACCCACGTGAGTATCAAGTTGCTTTGGCACAAGCAAAAGCTGCGCTTGATGTGGCAAAGCAACAAGCCGAAGTCGCGCGAGAAAATATTAATAACGTTCCACCAACGATTGTACCCCAGCCACTTAACATCGCTCCAAACAATCCCAACCAACCAAGGCTAGTTATTCCTAAACCACCAGAAACTTTTAATAGACAAGTCGAAGTCAACCGTCAGCAATACAAAGCTGCATTGGCAACAGTCACACAAAGACAAGCAGAAGTTAAACAAGCTGAACTAAAGCTATCTTATGCCACTGTCGGCGCGCTGGTTCCTGGTGCAATTGGAAACACTAATATCCGTGTTGGTCAACAAGTGCAACCCGGACAAACTCTTGTCGAGATAGTACAGCCTAATCGTTGGGTGGTTGCTAACTTTAAAGAAAACCAGTTAGAAAGAATACAGCCTGGACAAAAAGCTGAAATTAAAATAGCTGCTTTTCCAAGTCGTAAATTTAAAGGAACCGTAGAAAGTGTGTCTTCTACACCAACAACTGTTGTCGCGTCTCCTTCTCCTGACAGTACGAATAATAGTTTGGGCAATATTCAATCTAATAACCCTCGTCGCATTCCTGTTAAAGTCGTGTTTGAACCTGACAGCATTAAAGGCTTTGAATCACGAATTGCTCCTGGAATGTCGGCTGATGTAGTAATTAGTACACGTAAATAATCCCCCCTAGCCCCCCTTAATAAGGGGGGAATAAGAATAGGTTTAAAGCCCCTCTTAATAAGGGGGGAATAAGAATAGGTTTAAAGCCCCCCCTTATTAAGGGGGGGTTGGGGGGGATCAACAAATCTTTGCCAACTTACCTCACCATTTTTTTCATCCACATGCCAGCGTAAAAGGTTATTAACAGCAGCACCAGATATAGTACTATCTAAGCCTATTGCTTGGCGCGGCGCCGTTGTTGCGAGATTAATTGCTTGTTCAACATTACAAATACCCCACTTGACTAAGTTTTGCACCCCTACTAATAACGGCAGTGTTGTTCCTGATAGAGTACCGTCAGGTAAAAAAGCTGTACCATTTTTGACTTCTATTTCGCGACTATCCCACGGGTAAGTACCATCAGGAAATCCTAAAGGCGCCAATGCATCGCTAACTAAAAATAAGCCCAAGTCATAATTACTTGCGCGTAAAAGTATATCTAGCATAATGGGTGAGACATGCTGACCATCAGCAATAAATCCACACATGACATTTTTATTAGTAATAGCTGCACCTAATAAACCAGGTTCGCGGTGATGTAAGGGTGGCATGGCGTTAAATGCGTGTGTTACCATCGTGGCGCCGTATTCAAATGCTTGTTGCGCTTTATCGTAAGTTGCTTGTGAGTGTCCAAGACTAACGGTTATATTTTGTGAACGTAGATATTTAATTACTTCGCCTGTTGGGTCTAGTTCAGATGCTATCGTGATAACTTTTACTACGTGAGCATAATCACCTAAAACTCGTTTCACTTCATTGATAGTTAAAGGTAGTAAATATTCAGCAGGATGGGCGCCGCGTTTTTGGTAGTTTAGAAACGGACCTTCTAAATGCACACCCAGAATTTGGGCTTGGTGTTGTGAGGCATTGTTATTAGAACTTATATAATTAGTGATTACTGCTAGCGCACGCTGAATATTTTCTACCGAAGTCGTTACTAAAGTTGGTAGAAAGCCATCTACACCGTTATTCCATAAGAATTCAGATATTTTTGCTAGTACATGGGCATTATCGGCATTTAAATCAGGAAACGCTAAACATAGACCACCGTTAATTTGTAAATCTACACCACCCAGAGAAATCCAATCTCCTTTAACATCTACTACTTGGAGATTATCTGGTGGTACCCGTTTGAAGGCTGTACCCATCGGTAAAATCCTTTGAACTGTACCAGAGTATATCAACAACATCTGTAAACCACTGTAACCAGGTACGCGTGCGTTGATAATATCTATAGGTGTAAACATAACTTATATGAAAATATAGGTTTTACTATTACTGCCTTGATTTAAATACTATACCTAGGGATAAAGCAAGAATATGTCACCTGTTATTGGAATTATTATGGGCAGCGACTCTGATTTGCCTACTATGAAAGACGCTATTGTTATTTGTGAAGAGTTTGGCATCGGTTGTGAGGTTGCTATTGTTAGCGCACATCGCACTCCTGAACGTATGTTTGAATATGCTAAGTCAGCACATGAACGCGGTATTAAGGTTATTATTGCTGGTGCTGGTGGCGCCGCGCATTTACCCGGAATGGTAGCATCGCTAACACCGCTACCTGTAATTGGCGTTCCGGTTTCTAGTCGTCATTTACAAGGTGTTGACTCTTTATACTCAATAGTGCAAATGCCAGCAGGTATACCTGTTGCTACTGTCGCTATTGGTAACGCGAAAAATGCTGGTTTGTTAGCTGTACAAATTATTGCTACTTCTCAACCTGAATTACTCGTAAAAGTACAACAGTACAGAAGTAATTTGAGAGACTCAGTAATAACTAAACAGTCAAAATTAGAACAGGTAGGCTATCAAGATTACTTAGATAACATGAAATAATAAGAATTATTTATACCGGATTTATACTTACCTTATTTTAACTAGAAAGAGAGAAACAACCACAACAGCAGATAATTGACATTTCAGCAATGTTTAAGATACTACCAAAATGCGTATTTACTATTATTTTACCGATATTGTAAAAATTCGCTCAGAAACTTTAATAAACCGGGTTTCTACGCATTCATTGTCGCAGACAAATCGTTATTTATATTGCAAGATTGAATGAAGAAACCCGGTTTTTATGCATAAGCTATGTAATTAATATTTGGATTGATACCCTAGCTTCAGGTAGTAACATAGTGTTAGTAACACTCTCAATCCATTTAAACAAGTTTAGAGGCGCGATTTAAGAAAATGCAAGTGGAATCGGTGAGCGGTAAGGATAATAATATTTTTAAGCCTGCGTCAATATTGTGTGTAGGTGCTGGTTGGTTTCCCAAATCACCAGGAGGGTTGGAGAGGTATGTCTATGAGCTAACGCACAAGTTAGCAGAAAAAGACACTATTGAACTTTGCGGTGTTGGGTTGCCCTCAAACGACAATAATCTGCCGATAAAGTTAACAAACTTAGCTTCTCCAGATGCACCAATTTGGAATCGGATGTGGACTTGTCGCTCAAATTTCAGAGCATCACGCACTTTTATACCCGATGCTATCAATTTACATTTTGCTTTGTACAGCTTTCCAATATTAGACTTACTCCCAAAACAAGTTCCAATTACATTTAACTTTCACGGTCCCTGGACATCAGAAAGCGTAGAGGAATCTGGGGGAAATAAAATTAGCCTTTTACTTAAGAAATGGTTAATTGAGCAGAGAACATATAATCGTTGCGACAAATTTATTGTTCTTTCAAAAGCATTTGGTAATATATTACACCAGAAATATCAAATTCCTTGGAATAAAATTTATGTAATTCCTGGTGGAGTTAATATTGAAAAATTTCAGCCTAATTTATCTCCTACACAAGCGCGAGAAATGCTAGGCTGGCCCCAAGACCGTCAAATTCTTTTTACATCACGTCGCTTAGTGCATCGTGTTGGTATAGATAAATTATTAGAAGCGGTAGCTGCAATAAAATCTAAAAATCCTGATATTTGGCTAGCAGTGGGGGGGAGAGGTACTTTACTAGAAACTTTAGTTTCTCAAGCAAGCGAACTTGGACTTGATAACCACGTTAAATTTATTGGATTTTTAAAAGATGAGTTATTGCCAGTAGCATATCAAGCGGCAGACCTGAGTGTAATGCCCAGTCAATCATTTGAAGGTTTCGGATTATCATTAATTGAATCATTAGCTTGTGGAACTCCGGTTGTTTGCACACCAGTTGGTGGAATGCCAGAAATATTAGAATCATTCTCACCTAATTTAATTTGCGCCTCTACAACTAGTAATGCTATAGCAGAAACTTTAGAACAAGCATTATTGAAAAAAATTGCAGTTCCATCACGTCACCAATGTCGCGAATATGCAACTGCCAACTTCGACTGGTCAAAAATTGCGAAACAAGTGCGCTCGGTGATGTTAGGAGTTAGGAGTTAGGAGTTAGGAGTTAGGAGTTTAATCAATAGTTTCCTTTGTAATATAAGTAACATTACGCTCGGTTTCAAATTGCTTCAATTCCTCCCAAAACTCCTTCTCTAAAGGCTCTGGTAGTATTAAGGCTTTGTCAATAAATTTATACAGGTTACGGATATCTTGCTCCTCTAGTCCTTTTTCATAAAGTCGATGAGTTAACTTGGTTTTCCAAATTTTTCGCTGTTGAGGCGCCTGTGAAGTTTCTAGAGCTTTTAGATGTGTCATAATGACAGTGGCAAAAAGGTCATTAGACTTTTCTAACTTTTTCCATCGCTCGTCAAACTTAAAATCTAAAAGTTTAAGGTTTGCAAAGCGAAATTTTAAAAAATTCCCGAAGGCTTCATCACCACGAGAAAATTGGTCAGGGCGCCAATTTTGATCTTCATCGCATAAAATCACTATAGTTAAAGGGTGTTGATCAAAATGATGAAAAATTCGACCACTTTGAATAAACATCTTGCTCGGCAACTCTTCAAAGTATTCTCCTTGGACATGGAGATGTAACAATACCCACTCTTCTTCTGGTTGATTAACCCAAACCCTAACTAACTTACTCGCATACTCCCCAGTAATTTCAAGCTCGCGGTTAAGTTGTTGAAAATCTCTATTTAAGAATTCATAAGGAAGCTCTAAATCGAGTCTTGTATCAAGCTCAGAGATGTATTTTATTAAGTCGGGAAAACACGCTTCTATAATATCATTCCACGCACTTTCATAATTAATGCAGTCGTCTTTATTCATAAAACAAACTTACTATTGTTGAGAAACCGGGTTTCTATGTAAAATAGTCATTTATATTACAATATATCATAAGAAACCCGGTTTCTTTAAGTAAACTTATATGAACTTAGATTACAATCAGATTTTGGTAGAATCTTCATGCATAACAACTTCTCCCTTCATACTAGATGAGATTTATAACTCATTAAAAGATATCCCTAGAGCTAAGAAAAATCAAATAATCGAAGCAATTGGCTTAAATCCTAATACAAATCTTAATACAATAAAAAGTATTTTCCAAAGATATGGGGGAATGGCAGACAAAATAATCCAGCACAACCCAGTTATACCCTTATTACAGCTATCAAAACCAGAAATCCTTAAAGAATGGATACTCGAAAGAAGTCATCCAATATTTTATAGTGTAAATACTTCGCTATTACTTCAAGAAATCGCACTTTCTACTAAAAATAAAACAGTATACGCAAACCTAGCCAATTCTAAATATGTAGACGAAAAAATTATTAAAGCCATTGCCAAGCGCACAAATTTTTCAGCAAATATTGAGTATGAGGACGAAGAATTACGGTTAAGACAAGAACTAATCAAAAATCAACATACTCCCGTGCGGACACTATTAAAAGTAGTGCAAGAAGGGGAGCACACTCCATTTCATGAAAACGCTTGGATTAATATTAACTCTTGTCGGCACAAAAAGCAAGAAGTCATTAATTTCTTCAAGGCATTGAAGACTCCTGAAAAAACCTGGGCAGAAAATTCAGTAGGAAAAGTAGAAGCTTTACTTGAAAAAGCGAAACTTGAAGGCGCCCTTCGTGAAGGCAAAGAGGGATATCAAACTTTTAAATATGAACAATACAAAATTGAAGTATTGCCACTAGCTGGAATAAAAGTTTTATATAACGACGCTTACCTCTACAAAAAACTTGTCTTTAACTACGACATACAATCACTCCAAGTATTTGTCAGCGTACCCAGCGACGATGAAATAAAATTTTGGAATAACGTATCGTAGGTTGGGTGTAACCCAACATTTCCGTTGAGTATGTTGGGTTACGCGGTGCTACAGTCAACCTACGATTGATTTTGCTTTAACCACCGAGATAAATCATCGGCGCCTGTAAAATCAAGTAAAGCTTCGCCAAGTGCTTCTATCTGAGCAAGTTCTAATGACTCAATTTGCTCGCGTACTATCGGTGACAGTTGCCCTAAGCGCTTTTGCAGAAGTCGTAGAACCATTGATAGTTCTCCTTCTTGTTTGCCGAGATCAAAGCCAATACGTTCGCCAGTTGTCATGTAAGGCATACTACGCTCCTGTTCAAATTGCTTAAAATCTTCCCAAAACTCGTTTTCTAGTCCTTTTGGTAATATCATAACCCAGTCTATTAAACCTATATAGGTTACGAATATCTTGTTCCGAAAGCCCTTTCTCGTAAAGCCTACGAATAAGAGAAAACTTCCAGTATTTACGCTGTTCTGGATTTTTCTCTGTCTGTTGCGTTTTCAAATGAGCCATGACAACAGTAGCGAACACATTATCGCTTGCTTCTAGCTGTTTCCAACGCCTTTGATACTTTAAAAGCTTGGCAGTACCAAATTTGAAGTACTGAATTGTATCGTTATGAGTAAAAGCGTAAGTATTTGGATTCCAATCTTTATCAGAGTCACACAAAATGGCTAGGCTGACTGCTTGTATTTTATAGCGGTCAAGGGTTCGGAAATTGTAGGTGAACATCCGAAGGGGAAATTCATCTTCTTTTTGTCCTTGAACTTCAACATGAATTAATAGCAACTTCTCTTGACCTGAGAGAGTACGAACTTTGACTAACTTATCAGCATATCTTTTTCCTTGCTTTGCAGACCTTGATATAGCCTGAAATTCTTTATCCAAAAACTCAATGGGAGCTTGCCAATCAATATCTGATGCTGTATTAGGAAAGAAAAATTCTATGGCTTGTTGAAAATAAGCTTCTAGAATTTCTTTCCAAGGGGAATCGTAATCCGCGCGTTTCTTCTTTTTGCTCATACACATTTATTGGTAGTGCAGATGTTCGGAGTTTATTATAATATTGGGCGCCAGGTATGGAAGTATGTTTATGTATTGATTTATAAAGGGTTTTGAGTATTATTTTTTACATTGATGTTTGTATATGGGACAGGCAGGATGCCTGTTCCACAAGAGGTATAGTTATTGATCTGATTGTGTCCTGTTAATTTTCAGAAAAATGTGATTTTTACCTGGTACAATAGTGTTACTTCGCAGGTAGTGTAAGTGATTGGTGAGGTAGAGAAGCATGTCACGTTATTGCTTAAAAACAATTAAATCTTTTGGATTTACTCAAAAAATGATTGACCAATATTTAGGTCAACCGATAATTGCTAGCAACCCTCACTACAAATGCGCGGCGCCGATGAAGCTTTGGGAGCGTGACTTAGTAGATAAAGTACGAGAAGAGAAAAAAGACGAGTTAGAAACAAATTTGGTAAGACGTGCAAAAACATTAGAAGCAAAGAATAAAAGAAAATCTGCAAAGCGTTCTTTATTAGGGTTTTATCTGGAAAATTACAGTTATTCACTTAATGAATATGAAACATGTAGATTAATTGAAATAGCATTTAAGACTGGAGCAATTTCCACGTCAGCATTTAAATCTGATGATTTGACCCTAAATTTAGTTGCTGGATATTTGGCTGATGACGAAGAAGCACGCATCCGGAAAGAATTTGCAGCTTCGGATAATGTTTATTCAATAGTTTATACTCAGGTTAGAAAAGCTTTAATAGCATCTGACATCGTGTTCCAATGTATTAGAAACGTACAAGCTATTATTGCAGATTGGGAACGCCAAGAACAAGAGAAGGCTGAAAAAGAAAAACTTGAACGCTTACGTACAAAACTTATACAGCAGTCTTTCTTTGAGTATATACAACAAAATTTTGACACGTTTCTGCAAAATGCAAGCATTAATAAAAATGCGATTCAAGAGCCTGGTATTAATGCTTCTAAAAAGAAGAAAAGTAAACATGTAAAACGCAATGTTAATTATGTGTGGTCAAGGATTCAAACTTATGCCAGAAGCCAAAATCTTAATTTTTCTGATACTCCTACCATTGCAAGTTGCGGTAAGTTTCACCAACGAATTGTAACATATATTAATACAGTTTTACAAGAAAAGCAGGCAATAATTAAATAGGCAATTATGGAGGCAATTATATTTATAGGACTTCAAGGCGCCGGAAAATCAACTTTTTACCGTGAACGGTTGTTAAATACCCACATGCGTATTAATTTGGATATGCTTAAAACAAGACACAGAGAACAAATATTTCTCAAAGCTTGTTTAGAAGCAAAACAACCGTTCGTTATTGATAATACCAACCCAACGCTTGAAGAAAGAAGTCGTTATATATTGCCAGCCAAAGAAAATAAATTTAGAGTTATAGCTTATTATTTTGATTCTCATTTAGAAGAGTGTAAGCAACGAAATAACGAGCGTACAGGAAAAGAAATCATTCCTCTTGTTGGAATACTAAGTACATATAAAAGGTTAGTTTTACCAACATGGGAAGAAGGATTTGATGCAATATACTCAATTAAAACAGTTAATAATTACTCGTTTATAGTAAAGGAATGCTTCCGTGAAATTTGATGAACTAGATACTAGAATGCGCGTTTTTGAAACCGCACATGACCACTGTGTTCTACCAGGTATTTATATAGTTGCTCGGTTAGATGGACGCAGTTTTACTCGGTTAACAAAGGAAGTACATAAATTTGAGGCGCCGTTCGACGAGAAAGTTCGCGATATGATGTTGGCAACGGTCGAGCATTTAATGAACTGCGGCATAGATATTATATACGGTTATACAGAAAGCGATGAAATATCTTTATTATTTGCATACAACGAAGTAAGCTTCGGACGCAAAACACGCAAGCTCAACTCAGTATTAGCAGGAGAAGCAAGCGCGCGGTTCTCATTGCTTTTAGGAGATATAGCTTGCTTTGATTGTCGCATATCACAACTACCTAATATTACCGAAGTCGTCAACTATTTTCGCTGGCGTAACGAAGACGCACATCGTAACGCACTCAACGCACATTGCTATTGGTGCTTACGTCGTGATGGCAAAAGCGCAAGACTCGCAACCAGCATGATGAACGGGTTATCTGTTGCAGATAAAAACGAACTTTTGTTTCAACACGGAATAAACTTTAATAACCTTCCTAACTGGCAAAAACGAGGAGTAGGACTATATTGGGAAGAATATCAAAAACAAGGATATAACCCTAAAACTGGTGAAACAGTTACTGCAACCAGGCGCCGAATTAAACGAGATTTAGAATTACCCATGAGAGACGAATACAGTAACTTTATTACAAACTTATTAGATAATTGTAGCACAGGCATCTTGCCTGTGCCGTGAGGTCGCTTTCTTTACCACAGACACTTCACAGATTGAGCTTGATTTTTTGTTACGGCGTCGATCAAGTGACTATAATATAAATGCATTATATATAAAAGTAGTATATAAGGTTACATAATTTAATCTAATGTATAGTACTTTATTATTTTGCCGCTATAAAAAATTTAAAACTCCAATTTTCCGTACTTAATCAAACTAATGATTTATTGACTTAGATATTGGAATAAGGTTTCAAGGTTAAAGTATTATTTTCTCTCGTTAAAGGCGAAAAAAGCGAAAAAGAAGCAAAATATACAAAATAAACGTGTTTTATCGTGCCAACTGACTTAGACTTTTCAGGAATATGCAGGCGCCTACTCTCAAATTTGTTTACATTGTTTGAGATGATACTACAACATCAAAAAATTTGTTGAAACTGCTGATAATCGCAGCCATTTAATGGGAATACTTAACTTATAGAAGAGTATAAGTATAAGTTACTATGACAAAATTATTAGATATAAAAGATAAAGTGATTGGCTATGACATTACAGAAAAAATCTACTCAGGTAGTAGAACCTTAGTTTATCGAGGTATTAGAGAAAAAGATCGACAATCGGTCATCCTGAAACTAATGGCGACTGAATACCCTACGTTCAGTGAAATTACCCAGTTCCGCAATCAATACACCATCGCTAAAAGTCTCGATCTTTCTGGCATAGTCAAACCTTTGAGTATAGAAAATTATCGCAATGGCTATGCCCTAGTCATGGAAGACTTTGGTGGCATTTCCCTCGCAGATTGGCAACTGCAAGATCAGGGGATAGAGAATAATGCTATTTCTTTAAGTCAATTTTTTCCCATTGCCATTGAAATTATCTCTATTTTAGAGGGACTGCACCGTTATCGGGTCATCCATAAAGACATTAAACCCGCCAATATTCTAATTAACCCTAGCACTGGTGAGGTAAAAATCATTGATTTTAGTCTTGCCACCCTACTACCAAGGGAAATCCAATTTCTTACTAATCCTAACATTTTAGAAGGGACGCTCGCTTACATTTCCCCCGAACAAACGGGTAGGATGAATCGAGGTATCGACTATCGCAGCGACTTTTATTCTTTGGGTGTCACCTTTTTTGAACTTCTGACAGGGCAATTACCCTTCACCGCGACTGACCCAATAGAATTAGTTTATTCTCATATTGCCAAACAACCACTAAAAGCTAGCGATATCAACACCAATATTCCCCCGGTTTTGTCTGACATTGTTACCAAGTTGATGTCAAAAAATGCCGAAAACCGTTATCAAAGTACACATGGCTTAAAGTATGACTTGTCCATGTGCCGTGACCAATGGCAAACTGTGAACAAAACTGGGAACATTGGTGCCTTTGAGTTGGGAGTACGAGATGTATCAGACCGTTTCCTGATTCCTGAAAAACTTTATGGGCGCCAACATGAAGTTGAAACCCTACTTGCTGCTTTCGAGCGTGTAGCAGGTGGGACAACAGAAATGATGTTAGTTGCAGGTTTCTCTGGAATTGGTAAAACTGCCGTAGTCAACGAAGTCCATAAACCCATCGCGCGGCAGCGTAGTTACTTCATTAAAGGAAAATTCGACCAGTTCCAGCGTGATATTCCCTTATCCGCATTAGTACAAGCGTTTCGGGATTTAATTGGGCAATTGCTCAGTGAAACTGATACTCAGATTCAACATTGGAAAACTAAAATTTTGTCGGCATTGGGAGAACAAGCGGCTGTAATTACCGATATTTTGCCCGAACTTGAACAGATTATTGGTAAACAACCAGAAATTAGCGAACTTTCTGGCAGTGCTGCTCAAAATCGCTTTAATTTATTGTTTCAGAGATTTATTCAGGTTTTTACTACTAAAGAGCATCCTCTCGTTATCTTTATAGATGACTTGCAATGGGCAGACGCAGCTTCTTTAAAAATCATCGAATTATTAATGAGTCAAACCAACGAAACTGCGGGGGGTTTGTTACTAATTGGTGCATACCGAGATAATGAAGTATCAAAAGCACATCCGCTTTCTTTAACACTACAAGAAATTGAGAAAGCGGGAGCAACCATTAATAATATCACTTTAAAACCCCTAAATCAAAGTGAATTAAATAGTTTGATAGCTGATACCTTACGATGTGAAGAAACACTTGCTGTACCTCTTACACAAATAGTGTTTGCAAGAACCAATGGAAATCCCTTCTTTGCTACTCAACTACTTACTTCTTTATATCAAGATGGCATTATTAGATTTAGCTTTGATGTAGGATTTTGGCAATATGATATTACTGAAATACGGACAATAGCTCTTACAGATAATGTAGTCGAGTTTATGGCAATACAATTAAAAAAATTGCCAGAACTTACTCAACAAGTTTTAATGCTGGCAGCTTGTATTGGTAACGAATTTGACTTACAAACTCTCGCTACAGTATATAAAAAATCTGTGGTAGATACTGCATCAGATATATGGAGAGCTTTACAAGAAGGGTTAGTTATACCTCAAACAAACGTTTACAAGTTATTTCAATATAATGATTGTCAGAAAGATAGTTTTGAAAATAAAGACTCTAAAGAATTATCAGCAAGGAATTTGCAAACTCCTAAATACAAATTTATTCATGACCGGGTACAGCAAGCTGCCTATTCTCTGATCCCCGAAGACCAACAAAAGGCAATTCACTTAGAAATTGGGTTATTACTGTTGAACAATACCCCAGTTGTACAGAGGGAAGAAAATATTTTTCAGATTGTTAATCATTGTAATATTGCAATTGAATTAATCGGAGATAAAATTAAATATGATGAACTAGCCCAGATGAATTTGCTAGCTGGACGTAAGGCTTTAGCATCAACAGCTTATCCTGCTGCGTTGAAGTATTTAACTACAGGAATCAACCTACTTACTCCGAATAGTTGGGTTCAGGAATATGATTTATCTCTAGCTTTGTATGAAACAGCAGCAGAGGCAGCTTACTTGGCTGGCGAATTTGAGAAAATGGAAGGATTTGTTGAGGTAGTGCTAGCCCAGGCTAAAACATTACTCGAAAAAGTCAAAGTTTATGAAGTAAAAATTCAAGCTTACGGGGCCCAAAACAAAGCACTGGAAGCTGTTAATACTGCACTAGCTGTTCTAAGCTTATTAGGGGTGGAGTTTCCTGAAAATCCGAACCAGTCAGATGTACAGCTAGCAATGGCAGACATAGCATCAAATATGAATGGCAGGTGCATTGAGGACTTAATTGACCTTCCAGACATGACGGAAGCCAAATTACTGTCAGCGATGCTGATATTATCAAGTGTATCAGGTTTAGTATATCAGGCAGTTCCTCAACTTTTTCCACTGATTGTTTTTAAACAAATAAATTTATCACTCACATATGGTAATACTGCATTGTCTGCCTTTGCTTATATTACTTATGGGCTAATTCTCTGTGGAGTGATAGGAGATATTGAGTCTGGTTATCAATTTGGCAAACTGGCTATCAATATAATGGATAAGTGCGATACCAAGAAAATTCAAGCCAAGATTATCCAAGGTTTTAATGCAGTTATCAGACATTGGAAGGAGCATACTAAGGAAATAGTCAAACCTTTACTAGAAGCTTACCGTACAGGTTTAGAAACAGGAGATTTAGAATATGCAGCCTTTTCTCTTAAGGGTTATTCTTACTCATCATATTTCATCGGTAAGGAATTGACACAACTAGAAAGAGAAATGGAGAGTAACAGTAATGCAATTACTAAAATTAAGCAAGACAGAGCATTTAACTGGAACTCTATATTTAGGCAAATTGTTTTAAATTTACTAGGAGATGTAGAAAATCCTTGTCATTTAGTTGGTGAATCATATAACGAAGATAATATGCTGACAAATCATCTCCAGGCAAAAGATGGAGTAGGTCTTTTATATTTATACTTCAGTAAACTACATCTATGCTACCTATTCCAAAATTTCCATGAAGCTGTTAAAAATGCTGCCATAGTAGAAAATTATATAGATTGTGGAATCGGTCAGTTATTTATACCTATTTTAAATTTTTATGATTCTTTAGCAAGATTAGCTGTTTACCCAAATGCCGATGAATATGAACAAAAACAAATCCTAAAAAAGGTAGCTAATAATCAAGAAAAGATACAGCACTGGGCACATCATGCTCCAATGAATTATTTACATAAGTTTTATTTAGTAGAAGCAGAGCGGTATCGGTTTATAGGTAACAAGTTGGAGGCGATAGAATTTTACGATCACGCCATTCTCTTAGCGCAAGAAAATGAGTACATTAATGAAGAAGCCCTTGCCAATGAACTTGCTGCTAGATTTTATCTAGAATGGGGTAAACAAAAGATTGCCCAAACCTACATAATTGATGCTTATTATGCTTACAGTCGATGGGGAGCAAAAGCCAAAGTTAAAGATTTGACAAACCGCTATCCCCAATTACTTGCTCCTATTCTTGAGCAAGAAAAACCTAGTCTCCATCCCAGCGATAAAACTACATCTTCCAACAATAAATCCCTATCAAGCCTTAGTAGCAATCGAACTGTTATTGGTGTCAAAACAAGCGTTTCTGACTCTCTGGATTTAGCTGCTGTTATCAAAGCATCTCAAGCACTTTCAGAAGAAATTGAGCTTGAACAACTGCTTTCGACTTTAATAAAAATTGTGATGGAGAATGCTGGTGCCTCTAAATGTGCTTTAATTTTAAGCAAAGTTAATAACTCACATTTAACCATTAGCGCAATCAGCTCCAGTTCAACTGTAGAGTTTCCTTCAATTGACTTAGAGTTGTGTAATGATGTTCCGATTACTTTGATAAATTACGTCAAACGCACCTTGGAAACTTTACTAATCGATGATGTGAAAGCTGATACATCTATAGTAAATGAGAGCTATATTATTTGTGAACAACCTAAGAGTATTTTATGCATTCCAATTATTAATCAAGGCAAATTAATCGGAATTATTTACCTAGAAAATAAATTCACTACGGGAGCATTTACACGTGATCGCTTAGAAGTGCTGCAACTTCTCACCACCCAAGCAGCTATATCTATAGAAAATGCCATCCTCTACAAAAATTTAGCTGAAGCTAATCAACAATTAATTAAATACAACCATAACTTAGAGGAAATAGTAGAGAAGAGAACGCAGGAACTTAATGATAAAAATCGAAGTTTGCAACAAACCCTACGAAATTTACAACGTACCCAAAGCCAATTAATTCAAAGTGAAAAAATGTCTTCTTTAGGACAAATGGTCGCAGGTATTGCCCATGAAATAAATAATCCGATCAACTTTATTCATGGGAATATTCAATATACAAGTAAATATGTGCAAGACTTGCTAAATGTGATTAATGTTTATCAACAAGAATACCCCAATCCTTCCGTTATAGTTAAAGAAAAAATTGAGGAAATTGACATTGATTTTATATTACAAGACCTGCCCAAAATTCTAGATTCTATGAATATGGGGACTTCACGCATCCGTAATATTGTATTAGGCTTACGTAACTTCTCCCGTCTTGATGAATCAGAAATGAAGCCTATAAATCTTCATGAAGGAATTGACAACACCTTGATGATTTTGCAACACAGACTGAAAAAACAAAGTGAGCGGTCTGAAATTACAGTTATTAAAGAATACGGACAACTGCCAAAAGTTAATTGCTATGCGGGTCAACTTAATCAGGCATTTATGAATATTCTAAGTAATGCAATTGATGCATTGGAAGAAGGAATGAGAACTAAAAAATGGAGAATAGAGAATAGTCAACCTCAAATTCCTATCATTAGGATTTGCACCGAGCTAGTAGACAACCGTACAGTGAGAATTCAGATTGCTGATAACGGTTGTGGTATGACAGAAGTAGTGCAACAGAAAATTTTTGACCCATTTTTCACTACTAAACCAGTTGGAAGCGGTACCGGATTGGGGTTATCGATTAGTTATCAGATTATAGTAGATAAACACAAAGGTAAGTTGATCTGTAATTCAGCTGTTGGAGAGGGGACTGAATTTATAATTGAAATTCTAATCGAGTAAGCAAAATGCTAGCGCGAGCAATGCTCCAAAGTTAGATTGAGTCTTTATTCTCAATAAAATTGTTGAATTCTTAATAAAAATAGAATTTTCGCGCTGAAAGCACTTTTAAATAGGCGATTCATGTTTATAATTTTCAGTGCCTAACTATTGGCACAATCTAAGGTATTTAGTGGCTATATCAGCAAGTGAGCGTATTTGCTGCAACCACTAAAGACTCTTGACGCGGACGTCGTCCTTTAACTAATATTTTGACTCCATTAGCTGGTCCCAGCACAACACCTCGGCGCTGAAGTCGTTCTGGTCGTTGACCGTCCAGCGAAAGTTGATAGTTAGAAAGGATTGTTGCCAACACTAGCTTCATTTCAAATAGTGCTAGAGCCTCGCCAATACAGCGCCGAACACCACCACCAAAAGGCATAAATTCATAGGGAGTAAAATGCCGTTCCAGAAAGCGTTCTGGCTTAAACTGCTTAGGCTGAGGATATAAATTTTCACGCTGATGAGTCAGATAAATGCAACCTTGCACTATTGTACCAGCCTCTAATTGATGTCCTAGTAATTTAACCGATTCTTGTACTGCTCTTGGCAAAGTGAACATTACCACAGGGGAAATCCGCAAGGTTTCATTACAAACAGCTGCCAGATAAGGTAGCTTAAAAATACTCATAGGGTCTTTTATACCCTCAATAGTATCTAATTCTTGCAAAAGTTTTTCACAAACTTTGGGCGAATGGTGAATCCAGTACAATCCCCAAGCCATTGCTGTTGCCGTTGTTTCATGTCCAGCAATTAAAAGGGTTATCAGCTCATCGCGCAACTCTTGATCGGTCATTGATTTACCCTCTTCGTCTTTAGCTGAAATCAACAAAGAAAGGATATCAATGCGCTCTGGATTGTTTTCTCTTCGACGTTCAGCAATTTCAGTATGAAGTAATTCATCAATTTTCTGCCGTTGACGAATAAACCTACCCCAAGGACTCCAAGATCCTAAATCCTGTTGCAAAAATGAGAAAAAAAGAAAACTGGATTTTAATGGCGAATTAAACATCTCCGAAACAAACTTTGGCACTAAATCCTTAAGCTTTTGGTAACGTTCTCCTTCTGATAAACCAAAGACAACTTTTAAGACAACTTCCATAGAAATCTTAAGCATTAAATCATGAGCCAATATGGGCTTGTCAAATGGGAGCTGATTGCAGGCTTCCTCTGTCAAATTAAGGATTGCCTGACCATAAGCTCCTAATCGCTCTGCATGAAAGGAGGGCATCATTAGTTGTCTTTGTCGTTTATGATGATTACCGTTTAGTAAGAGAACTGAATAGTCGCCTATCAAAGGCTGTAAAACTTTGCTAAGTTCACCAATCGCTGCAAACTTCTTTCTATCATTGGTAAAAATTTCTTGGATTCCTTGAGGATGATTTACAAATACTACGTCACCACCAAAACCAACTATCTCAGCAGTAAAAAGATCAGGATGTTGCTGAACAGCTTTTTCCATATATTCTACAGGGTCAGCAATCCATTGAAGTTTTTGTATAAAAGAAGGAGTTTTGAGAGTATTAGGAAATTGCATCTATTTTGTATCCTTAATCATTGCATGAATTGTCTGTAATACTAATTTATTAGCCAACTAGCTCTAGGGTTTCTATATTTTGATAGCGACCAGAATGAGAATACCAATCAAGGTTACTACGTATCCAGGCATGACATCCTAATATATACTTTGCGACTTGAACATTCAACTTTTCTCCAAAATATGGAATAGATGCTTCTAAATTTACCATATTTTTTACCACTTGATCGTGCATAATAGCGACATTATTCATCGCTTGTTTCAAAGAAATTTGCTGATGATAGTTAAGTACTATTACCATATTGTGAACGTCACCACTAGCCATTTCTCTAGGCGCCGAAAAGATATCATTAGACCAAGCAATAATATCGCCTGTCATTAAGTTGAGTTTTTTTATTACATCGTGGTTTCGTAAAGAATCAGTAATATTCAACTGATGGCACATTTCACTTAATGTAAGAAATATGCCTACGCCTACGCTTGATCTACGTAACTTTATATAAGTGTCAAGATCGGGGGTTATATTCTGTGCGCGGATGACTGCTTCCTGCTCATATCCGTTAAACCAATCCTGAAAGCCACACACAAGGTGAAAAAACCATGTTCTACTCATTTTTTGAAGTATCCGCTGTCGCAAATCACTTAAAGCATGAGTTAAAAGTATATCCTGATTTGTTAGTTCTACTCCATTTAATATTTCTAGAAATCTTTTATGGAAAAGTTTTAGTAATTCGGGTTGTTTTCCTAAATCTGACACATCGCATTGGTCATCCCAAATAAACACCCAATTTAACAAGTCATTTGCAATCTTTAATTCTTCAAGCTGGCTGTAAGGATAAGCACACGCAGCTAGAAAATAAAATTTTGACTTGTAAAGACGCTGATAGGATAATTCATCTCTGAGCAAATTGAAGCGCGTTACCCATTCCAGCGCATAGTCTTCTAGGACATCTACATGCTTATTTATCTGCGATGGAAATGGACAGTATAAATCAGGGAAAATGATTTTTTCCATAAATAGCTCTATGAATCAATGGGAACAATTAGAAATATACAAACTACAGTAATATAGAACAAGCTGACCTCTAAATCCTCATTGAGCTATTACTGATATACCGCTTTTATTACAGTGCAATAATGATATTTATTAACACTGCAAGTGGTATTTCAATATATTGCTTAGGCTTAAAAATTTAGTTTGTGCAAGCATTATTTTATGTTTAATTAAAATTTTTAACCGTATTTATCAGTAATTAATCGTGTTTTTACAATTAATTTTATACCTTGTAAAAAAATATACTTTTAGCTTTGAAAGTTGTTACATTTTAGCTATGAGCTTGAAATCTTTATTTGGATTGGTTTAAAGCAACTTAGCTTCCAATAGGATGGGCAAAAATTGCTAAGTTTTTTACATTTAAATGTTGATTTTGATACTTTAATTAAAAATATTACTCAAGTATATTTATAATTAATAGTAATTTTTAATACATTAAAAGCAAGTAATTACTTGGTAAAGTCAAGAAAAGGTGACATTATTTAAATTCAGGCGCCAATCATATTATCCAAAAAACTCTTAGTAATCTCTGGATTTGGCTTTGAGGTGTAAAAAAAGTCCAGTCTAATCATTAGTAAGAAATATTACCCGTAACTAAATACGCTTCAAATATCAAGCAAATATCATCCTAATAGCTGATGACAAATTAGCACAGTTGAAGTGTTGTTTTGTGAAATTTATTTCTAGCCGAAATAACTGTTCAAAGGCGCCAATACTACGAACACGATAGCCATAATTTTTAGATTGCAGCTATTGTCACCTTAGATTTGGAACGGGCTTCGATGCATTTACCACAATATAATTATAACTATTCTATAATACAGAAAGATTTAATTTTTAGAGATATCTAAATAATTTTAGTGTTTTATAACTGTATAAACATAAAATGATTTTATGATGAAACGTTTTGAAAGTTCATGCTATTAAAGGTTACAACAACACACACTAGCCTCATACTTAGGTTACTTATTGCATAATTTATTTGACGCAAGAGCAAGTTTTAGAGAGCTATCCAACTCTTAATTCTGAAGCGATTCAAGCTGTTTTTGCATTTGCAGCAGAGTGTCTTAGTGAGGATGTATTTTATACACCAGTACTTTCTACTGAGGCTAGTTGATGCGGTTTTTAGCCAATGAAAATTTTCCGCCTTTAGTTTGGAACGGGCAAGGATGCCCATTCCACAAGATGGAGAATTAAATTTTTGAAAGTCCATAAGTCATTTTAGGGTGGTTTTCCGAAATGTGTGGGGTTATAACTGTAGAAACATAAGATACTTTTATTGTGAACCGTTTTGAAAGTTCATGCTATTAACAATTACAACAACACATACACCAGCTACAGACCTGGGTTATTTATTGCATAAGCACCCAGATAAGTGTCAGTCGTTCTCGCTTTCTTTTGGACAAGCACATGTTTTTTACCCAGAAGCTAGCGATACTCTCTGTACTGCTGCGCTGCTGTTAGATATAGACGCTGTAAAATTGGTGCGAGGTAAAGGCGCCACTCTCGAACAGTATGTTAATGATAGACCTTATGTAGCTTCATCGTTTTTTAGTGTCGCGATGTCGCAGGTTTTCGGAACTGCGCTTGGTGGTAGATGTAAAGACCGTCCTGAACTGGTGCAAACTCCAATACCTTTAACTGCGAAAATAAGTGTTTTACCTTGTCGTGGGGGTGAAGAGTTTCTACGCGAATTATTTGAACCGTTGGGTTATACCGTTAGCGCACAAAACCACCAGCTTGATGAAAAATTTCCAGATTGGGGCGCCAGTAAATATTACACCGTAGAGTTACAGCACACTTTACCTTTGTCTGAATTACTCAGTCATCTTTATGTACTTATTCCAGTTCTTGATGACGAGAAGCATTATTGGGTAGGAGAGGACGAAGTTGAAAAACTTCTGCGTCATGGAGAAGGTTGGTTAAGTTCGCACCCTGCAAAAGAGCAAATTACTCGTCGCTACCTGAAACGTCAAGGTCGCTTAACTCGTGCAGCTTTAGCGCAACTTATAGAATTAGAACCTGACCCAGACAGCAGCGAAGAAGAACACGCACAAGAAGAAGCAGCAGTAGAGAAACCGCTTTCCCTCAATAAACAGCGAATGTTAACTGTTGTTGATACCCTCAAACAAAACAACCTCAAAACCGTCATAGACTTAGGTTGCGGAGAGGGAACTTTGCTGAGGTATTTAATTAAAGATGCCTTTTTCGACAAAATCACAGGTGTTGACGTATCGTATCGCGCGTTAGGCATCGCTAAAGAACGTATTGAAAAACTGCGGTTAGCACGCAACCAATGGGATAAAATACAACTTTTTCAAAGCGCATTAACATATCAAGATAAACGTTTCAAAGGTTATGATGCAGTCACACTAATCGAAGTTATCGAGCATCTAGACTTACCGCGTTTAAGCTCTCTATCACGGGTAGTCTTTGAGTTTACCCATCCTAAAACAGTAATAGTAACCACACCAAACATAGAATATAACGTCAAATTTGAAACATTACCTGCTGGAAAACTCCGACATAAAGACCACCGCTTTGAGTGGACAAGAGAAGAATTTCAAACTTGGGCAAATAACGTAGCACAAAGATTTGGCTACACAGTCCAATTCCAACCAATAGGAGATAACGACCCAGAAATAGGGGCGCCGACACAAATGGGAATATTTAAACTTACGCTTTAATTAACCAACCCAAACAGCCACTCGATATCGCGACATATTCAATATTACGCATGACGAAAGCCGCAATAAACCGAGTTTATCAGAGTATTCATTTAATTTAAACGTATAAAAACTTCAAAAAGCTAGTTTATGGCGTTATTTGCTCGAAAGTTAATCAAGCCAAAACTCTAGTTCTAATTTTGATAGTCAAGCTGATCAATTGGGAAATATAAATTATCTACTAATTGTCGTTTTGTACAAAGATTTTATTCAAACTTGATACAAATTCGCAATTAGTTTGGCTTATACAGCTTGAATGCGTAATTATACTTATGAAGCTTTATCGTTTTGGTAAATTATCAAATTTGCCTCTACAACTTGTACTTGTCGTTCCCTTTGTCCTACAAGTATTAGCAGCAGTTGGTTTGGTTGGATATTTGTCTTTTAGAAATGGAGAGAAGGCAATTAGCACATTAGCTGGAAAATTGATGGAGCGTACTAATAATGAAGTTAACAAGCATTTAGACTCATATTTATCAATTCCTCATAAAGTTAGCCAGATAAATGCGGATGCAATAGAAATGGAGTTGTTGGACGTGAAAGACAGTAAAAGTATGGGTAAATTTTTTTGGAAGCAAATGCAAGTTTATAATCTTAGCTATATTGGTTATGGTTTGGTGAATGGCTCAGGTGGGGGCGCCGCTCGCTATGATGGGAAAACAGTTACTATAGATGAATGGGGTTCTAAACTGCCTAATAATGGTCGTACTTACGCTACAGACAATCAAGGTAATCGTACAACTATTAATACTACTTTTACTTACAACAATTTTGAAGAATCTTGGTATACAGAAGCAATCAAAGCTGATAAACCAATTTGGTCGCGTATATATATGTGGGATTCGGTTAATGGTAATTTTATATCAGCTTCAGCAGTTCGTCCTATTTACAATCAGCAGAAGCAATTGCTAGGAATGATTGGTGCTGATATCCACTTGCAAAAACTAAGTGATTTTCTACGTAAACTTGATCTTTTTGGCTCTGGTCAAATTTTTATTATTGAGCGTAATGGGTTATTAATTGCAAATTCTGCTAAACAACAACCATTTATATCAGTTAATGGTAAAAGTCAAAGGTTAAAAGCAGTTGATAGTCCTGACCCTAATCTTAAAAACGTTGCTCAAGCTCTGGAAAATAAATACTCTAATTTCCAAAGTATAGCTACAGTTAAAGACTTGAAATTAAAATTACAGGGAAAATTACATTATATTAATGTAACCCCTTGGCGTGATGAATATGGTTTAGATTGGCTAGTTATTATGAGTGTACCTGAAAATGCATTTATGAGGCAAATTCATGCCAACAGTCAAACTACAATTATACTTTGTTTAGGTGCATTAGGAGTTGCCATAGTCTTAGGAATTCTGACTTCTCGTTGGATTATACGTCCAATTTTACGAATTAATCAAGCAACCCAGGCTATGGCATCAGGGAATTTAGAAAGAGTTGTAGGAACAACTAATATTTTAGAACTTAACAATTTGACTCAATCATTTAATCATATGGCAGAGCAACTGCATTTCGCTTTTCTAGAATTAGAAAATCGTGTAGAAGAACGTACCGTGGAACTGACGAATACTCTCAAAGAGTTACAACGTACTCAAGCACAAATGATTCAAAATGAAAAAATGTCTAGCTTAGGACAAATGGTTGCAGGTGTTGCACATGAAATTAATAATCCAGCTAACTTTATTCATGGTAATATTACATATGTAAGCAGTTATATGCAAGATTTATTAAAATTGATTAAAGCTTATGAAGAAAATAGTAGATTATCTTCAGAACATCAAGAATTATACAATGAAATCGATGTAGATTTTATTCAAGATGATTTAACTAAAATACTCAAATCAATGCAGTCAGGGACAATAAGAATTAAAGATATTGTATTATCACTACGTAATTTCTCCCGTTTAGATGAGGCAGAATATAAGCAAACACAAATTCATGAAGGTATTGATAGTAGTCTCATGTTATTACAAAATCGTCTTCGACAACAAACTAAACGTCCAGAGATTCAAGTAATTAAAGAGTATGGTCAAATTCCATCTATAGAATGTTATGCTTCTCAACTAAATCAAGTGTTTTTCAATATTTTAAATAATGCTATTGATGCTCTTGAAGATTCTTTTTACAAGCAGGATTTAAGAAATCTTAGTATTTGGATTTATACTAGTATAAAAGATACTTGTATAATGATTACTTTTTCAGATAACGGTATTGGTATTCCAAAAGAAGTAATCAACAAGTTATTTGACCCATTTTTTACTACAAAGCCTGTTGGTAAAGGTACAGGGTTAGGATTATCTGTTAGTTATCAAATAGTAGAAAAACATCAAGGAAAATTATGGTGTGAATCTACTCCCCAGGAAGGAACTAAGTTTGTAATTGAACTACCATTAGCACAAAATAAAAATTAAGAGTTAATAAAATTTTAAAATACTTAATTTTTGTAGTTAGCTTTCCGTAATGTTACAAGAAATCTAGGTATCTGTAAGGTGGGCAATGCACACCATACGTAGTATTATAATGAAATAATAAAATTATGGAAATCACAATCCCTGAACTTTCACTAGTAATACTCATCGGCGCCTCTGGTTCTGGCAAATCAACCTTCGCGCGCAAACACTTTCAACAATACGAAATCCTCTCTTCAGACTTTTGTCGAGGACTAGTATCTGACGACGAAAACAACCAAAAAGCATCACACGACGCATTCGACGTATTACACTACATCGCCACCAAACGATTAGCAACCGGAAAACTAACAGTAATAGACGCCACCAACGTCCAACCCGAAGACCGCAAAGAATATATAAAAATGGCAAGGGAATTTCACGTATTACCCGTAGCCATAGTCCTTAACCTCCCCGAACAAGTTTGTCACGAACGTAACCAACAACGTCCAGACAGGCAATTTGGCGCCCATGTAGTCAAACGTCATACACAAGCACTGCGTCGAAGCTTACGTGGACTAGAAAAAGAAGGGTTTCGATACGTTCATGTTCTAAATTCGCTAGAAGACATAAACAACATTGAAATAGAACGTCAACCATTATGGAACAACCGTAAACACGAACGCGGGCCATTTGATATTATCGGCGACATCCACGGTTGCTGCGACGAATTAGAACTACTACTAGAAAAACTCGGTTATCAAAAAGGAGATTATTATTATCACCCAGAAGGACGTAAAGCAGTATTTCTTGGGGACTTAGTAGATAGAGGCGCCCGTATTTTAGATACAGTAAACTTAGTTCGCAAAATGGTTAACTCAGGTACTGCCTTGTGTGTACCAGGCAACCATGAACATAAACTACTGCGAAAACTGCGCGGTAAAAACGTTCGAGTTAATCATGGGTTAGAGCAAACCCTAGCAGAAATAGACGCATTACCCGATCTGACCCGTGAACCATATATCAAAGAACTACGCGAATTTATCGACTCATTAGTAAGTCACTATGTTTTAGATGGTGGACAACTAGTTGTTGCACATGCAGGAATGAAGCGCGAAATGCAAGGACGAGGAAGTGGCGCCGTGCGAGAGTTTGCATTGTATGGTGAAACTACAGGGGAAATAGATGAATTTGGTTTACCTGTACGTTTTAACTGGGCAGGTGAGTATCGAGGTGATGCAATGGTTGTTTATGGGCATACACCAGTACCAGAAGCCGAATGGTTGAATAATACAATAGATATAGATACAGGTTGTGTATTCGGTGGTAAGTTAACAGCTTTACGTTATCCCGAAAAAGAATTAGTTAGCGTACCTGCTGCCAAAGTTTATTGCGAACCTGTTAAACCTCTCACTCAGCACTCAGCACTCAGTACTCAGCACTCAGCACAGCAGGAACATGATGAGATATTAAACGTTGACGATGTATTAGGTAAACGCATTATTAACGTGCGCTTGCAAAATAATATAACGATTCGCGAAGAAAATGCCATTGCTGCACTTGAAGTCATGAGTCGGTTTGCCGCTAACCCCAAGTGGTTAATTTATTTACCCCCTACAATGTCACCTGTAGAGACTTCAAAGTTATCTGGATATTTAGAACATCCCCAAGAAGCTTTTGCTTATTACCAAAATCAAGGTATTTCAGAGGTAGTCTGTGAAGAAAAACACATGGGTTCGCGCGCGGTTGTCATAGTTTGCCGTGATGAAGATGCAGTAAGAAAGCGTTTTGGTATTGTGGGAGAAGGTATTGGTATTTGTTACACCCGTACAGGCAGAAAGTTTTTTAATGATGATGCTTTAGAAGCTGAATTTATTGCCAAAATAAATCAAGCTTTATCTACAAGTAACTTTTGGGAAACATTTAATACCGACTGGGTATGTCTTGACTGTGAACTAATGCCTTGGTCGGCAAAAGCTCAAGCACTGTTACAAAATCAGTATGCTCCCGTTGGTGTATCATCGCGCACCGGACTTGGTGATGCTGTAGCAATGTTAGAAAAAGCTAGCACACGAGGAGTTGACGTTGGCGCCCAATTAACCGCATTTACACAGCGCGCCCAAATGGCTAATTTATATATTGACGCTTACCGTCGCTACTGCTGGGATGTCAATAATATTTCTGATATCAAACTGGCGCCGTTTCATATATTAGCAACAGAAGGCGCCGTACATACCGACAAAACCCATCGTTGGCACATGGAACAAATAGCCAAAATTGCCTCATGCGACCCGATCTTATTAGCTACAAATTATAAAGTCATTGATTTGACTGACCCAAGTAGCCAAGCAGAAGGTATTCACTGGTGGGAGCAAATGACTATTGCAGGTGGTGAGGGTATAGTAGTTAAGCCAATGGACTATATAGTTAAAGGTAATCGCGGTATCATTCAACCAGCCGTTAAATGCCGTGGACAAGAATATTTACGGATTATTTATGGCGCCGAATATACGAGTCCAGAAAACTTAAATCGTTTGCGTCAAAGAGGATTATCTCATAAACGTTCATTAGCAATGCGCGAATTTGCACTTGGTGTAGAATCATTAGAAAGGTTTGTTTCGCATCAACCATTACGAAGAATACACGAATGTGTGTTCGGAATTTTAGCCCTAGAAAGTGAACCCGTAGACCCAAGATTGTAATCTTGTAGCACAGGCATCCCTGCCTGTGCAGTGATATATTTTTATTTACCACGAATACACGTAGAGACTCGTTCACGCAGTGTCCCGGAGGGAATAATGGCGTCTCTACAAGGTCTTAAAAATTACACATGTACCTCATATAGATGATATTTGCTATAAATGTAAAAATTTAATTAAAATAATCATAATATTCTTCACCTGTTAAATCCTCTAAATATGCGTAATCTAGAGAGCGTTAATCGTAATCTTCCAAATGCATTTGATTGAAATAAAAATCATCATCACTACCATCATCATCAGCGTGCCATAATTCTTCCAATTCACTTTCATGTTCTTGATAACTATTAGTAAACATTGCCTGCTCTTCCGTACTTAACGTGCTAAATTATTTAATCATGAGCTTGAAATCCTAACTAGGCTTTTATTACAGCCATTTTTGACTAAAATACTGCATTTTAACTAAAATCCACGACTATAAACGCCTGTAAGCCTTGATTTTAAAGGAAAGTTCCTAACTAAAATTAAAATTTAGCACGCTAATTCCGGAAGAACCATTATTGAAGGCTTTTCTCTATCTGCCGTTGCTTTAGTATATACTATAGTCGCGA
>ERZ1066120.149-NODE-149-length-72168-cov-15.310457_pt1 | contig 72168 bp, 57 predicted proteins | sample MGYA00382767_ERZ1066120 | MGnify/ENA primary metagenome ERZ1066120 (study PRJEB33369, sample SAMEA5778350) | biofilm metagenome | biome: Industrial cooling water; feature: Water cooling tower basin; material: Biofilm | place: United Arab Emirates | collected... | reverse complement strand
TGGGTGGCAGAAGATCCGACAGCGTATTTAAAAGTAGTAAAACGTTAAGTAAGTTAAAAGTCAAAAGTTAAAAGTTAAAAGTTAAAACGACAACAAACTCAATAATTTTGCAGGTGAAGACGATCGCTTTATTTTTAATTTTGTGGTAATCTCGGAAATATTTAAGAAGCATTCCGACGAGGAATTTTGGTACTTCCTAGAACCTAACCATTACATTTTTATGTGTAAGTAGACGGACTGCTATCTTGGTAGACTGCGACAAGTGGTAGGCGATCGCTTACTGCTCGTTTTTGGTAGCCGTGCGATCGTCGAAGATAAATTGGGACGCACCTTATTACAAAAGCGGAGTGATTTCAATCTTTGGGGATTACCGGGTGGAGGTCCTGAAGAGGGTGAATCAGCCGAAATCAGCTTAGCACGAGAAGTTTTTGAGGAAACGGGTTTGACTGTTAAACGCTTTGAAGCAGTGGGATTCAGTTCTAATCATAAAATAGAAACTGTAACTTATCCAAATGGCGATCGCATTCAAAACTTTATTTTGATTCTGCACGCTACCGAATGGGAAGGAAAATTAGCTTGCCTAGATGAGGAATCATTGGCGCTAGATTTTTTTGAGTTGAAGCATTTACCTTCTTTGGTATCGACCGATATTTCTGGATTAGAAAAATTTCAAGAATACAAGTGCAGTGGCAAATTCCAAATGTTTTGACTTCTAACTTTTAACTTTTGACTTCCCTAGTATCTATTACCATTTTCTGCAATACCTGACGAATCGTATCTGCCGATACTTTGTCGGTAATCTCAACCGCACCAATTTGGGTAGGCAAAATAAATCTCACTTTTCCATCTTTAACTTTTTTGTCAGTCTGCAAAGCATCTATGATTGCTTCAATATCTATCCCTATTGGTAATTGTGTAGGCAAACCAGCTTTCTGAATCAATGCATTTTGACGGCTAGCATCTTCTGAGGAAAACATTCCTAACGCTACAGCAATTTGACCAGCGGCTACCATGCCAATTGCTACAGCTTCCCCGTGATTGACGACACGATAACCAGTCAAACTTTCTACGGCGTGACCGATAGTATGACCGTAGTTGAGAATTGCCCGCAGTCCGGCTTCTTTTTCGTCCTTACTCACGACCTCAGCTTTAGCTTGACAAGAACGGTTGAGAATAGTTTGGAGTAAATCTGTACCCAGATAGCGCATTTGGTCTAAGCGCTTATTTTGTTCCATCTGAGCGAATAACTCTGCATCCCAAATAACACCATATTTGATTACCTCTGCCATTCCCGCCCGAAATTCCCTCGCCGGAAGAGTTTGCAGGACTTGCGGATCGATCGGAACCAATCGCGGTTGATGAAATGCCCCAATCAGATTTTTGCCTTGGGGGTGATTCACTCCGGTTTTCCCACCAATTGATGCATCTACCATTGCTAGCAGGGAGGTGGGAACTTGGACGAAGTTAATTCCGCGCAGCCACGTAGCAGCAGCAAAACCCGTCATATCGCCAATCACGCCACCACCTAAAGCTACTAGGGTTGAAGACCGTTCTAGACGCTTTTCTAGAGCTGCATTATAGATTTTTTGGACTGAGGTGAGAGTTTTGTATTGTTCTCCAGCTGGGAGAATGCAGCTAGTGGCATCAAAACCAGCAGCTTGCAAAGAAGCGATCGCTCTTTCCCCATAATGTTTAAAAATAGCTGGGTTAGAAACCAGCAAAACCTTTTTCCCCAGCTTGAGTTCGCCCATCCACTCGCCCAGACGATCCAATCCTGATGAGGCGATCGCGATTTTATAAGCCTGCTGGGGTATATTTACGTCAATTACATGCATAGAGCGTGGTGCGTGGTGTGTGGTGCGGTGTGTGGTAGGAAATCTAAAATTCTCTCGCCTCTTGCCAACGATCGATGACTAATGACTAATGACCAATGACCAATTGACTGTAGGCTGTATTCTATCTCAATAAATGTTTCAATAGTTTTAGTTATTTTTGGGAAAATTACAGAAATGTTGGGAGTTATTGCTTACATCGGCTTTTTAGGTGGATTCTTTGCTCTGGCTGTGGGTCTACTATTCGGTCTGCGAGCTGCCAAGATCATCTAAAGCCAAAAAACAATCGCCTCTTCACTATAGTAAAGAGGCGATCGCACAATGTATTAAAGTTATTAGCTTTCTGGCTGTTGCTGTGCGGGTGCAACTTCGGCGTTGACACTTACCTTTTGTACGCCTTTTATTTCTCTTGCTAGAGGTTCAATCCGAGCTAACTGTTCTTGAGTCGGTACTGTGCCTGAAATTTTCACAGCTCCTTCTTCAGCTTCTACAGCTAATTGGCTGGCTGGTAAGTTCGCTTCTAACTTACTGCGGACTTCACTTTCTAAATCTGCATCTACGCGTTGGGCATCGCCACCAGTAATATTGTTGCGCTGTTCTCTAGCTCTGATATCAGCGTCCAGTTGCTTTCTGCGAATTTCATCAGTAGCATCCTCTTTGTCTTGTTGAGCAGTTTCAGCGTCAGTTACTTCGCCAACTCTTTCGGTGGAACCAGGAGCATCAGTACTCGTTCTCTCCACACCCGTCTCGCAACCCACTGCGCCAAGAGCTATGAAGCCACCAAGCAATAACGGAAACAATTTTTTCATCTTTTGTTCTCTCTGGAAAGTAGTTCAAACAATTTGAGTGAAACAATTTGTGTGAGTAGTGGGGGCGCACTACTGTGCGCCCGTACAAAAGTATTGAGTAGTGCAAATATCAACTACTAACTACTACCTTCTGTGCCTATAGAGTCGAGTCACGTTGCGGGTCGCGTTTATCGACGATGATGACCTTAGGATCGTTAGAATCGACCACCCCTGAGTCGTAAGTAGTGCCACGAGTATCGGAGTCGATTACATCACCTCTGCGAACAGTGTCGCTGGTGTCGGTGGTGGCGTATTCACTCCGACGAGAAGTATCGGCATCGGGGGCGTCGTAGATACCCCACTCTTGAATCCCTCGATGCTGCAGAACTGACTCAGCGCGGCGAATTTCGTCCTCCGTGCCATCTACGAAAATTAGATAATCTCCTCTGGAAAGTCTATCGTTGTAAACTTTGGCACGTTCTTCAGGAATGCCTAAACCAACCAGCGCACCAACTAGACCGCCCGCAGCTGCACCAATAGCCCCACCTGAAAGGGTAGTAGCTATGGTTGTTGCCGTTGCGCCTGCTAACATAACGGGACCGATTCCAGGGATTGCTAAAGCGCCCAGACCAACCAACAGACCACCGATCCCGCCAATAGCACCACCAGTTAACGCTCCAGCGGCTGCGCCTTCGTCAGCTTTATTGCCAACGTTTTTCTTCACATCTGCACCAGCAATACTATCATTACGGTCTGCGTTCTTGGATACCACGTTCACGTTATCCATAGGAAAACCGGATTCCCGCAATTGGTTTAAGGCAGTTTCCGCATCGTGGCGGCTGGTAAATGCACCTACAGCACGCTTTCTACGATACAGCGATCTATCTGCCGCAGGCGTTACAGTTCCAGGCGCAACAGCACCAGGTGCATAACCTGCGGTTGGAGTCATACCTGGCATATAACCGGCACTGTAACCAACTGGCATCCCTGCAGCGGCAGGAGTATAGTCAGAAGATGTGTCTGCATAAGTGCTACCCATTGCAGTGGAGGGCGCTGGCTCGACATCGCGAGAGTCGTACACGCCGTATTCCTCAATACCACGATGGTTGAGAATTGCTTCGGCTCTGGCAATTTCTTCATCAGAGCCTTTGACAATAACTAGATAATCGCCTCGATCGACGCGATCGCTGTAAACTCGAGCGCGTTCTTCTGGAATTCCCAAACCGATTAAAGCACCAACCAGACCACCCGCAGCCGCACCAATCGCACCACCTGCTACTGTAGTCGTTAAAACTGTAGCTAACTCTCCAGCTACCATAATTGGACCAACACCAGGAATTGCTAGAGCACCCAATCCTACGAGTAAACCAGTTATCCCTCCTAGAGTTCCACCCGTAAGTGCTCCGGCGGTTGCACCTTCATCGGCTTTGTTGCCTACTTTGGTTGTATCTGTGACATCCACACCAGCAACATCAGCTTTACGGTCTGCATCTTGGGCAATAATCGTTACTTTGTGCATGGGAAATGCCGCACTTTTCAGCTCCGCGATCGCAGTTTCCGCATCGTGGCGATTGGCAAACACACCGACAGCTCGCTTGTGTTGACCTGCTGCCATTTCTTTACCCCCCTTTTGTTAGATATCGACAACACTGATACAAATACAATTGATTGATTTCTACAATTTGTGAATTTTATTGCTCGTGCTGTTATTTATATTTTTTACTTGCAGAACTTCAATTTTCCTCAGTCCGAAGTTGGAATAATTGCTCTACCAATAGAGAGGTTATCTTTCAGTCAATCTCTATGACTTAAGACAGGTAAAACTACTGCCAAATCTGTTTTTTATTGTTAACGACCCAGCTCAAATCATAACTGTATTTAAATCAGGTTTTTAAACTTAATTCAACTCGAGCCGTGCGTTTTTTGATTTTTTTCGTACCACTTTTCCCCATGAAATCTTATCAATTTCGTCACAAATTCATCGATCGGCTACAATCGCTATTTTTTTGGTCAAGCAGTGCTTTTGCGCTTGGATTGGAACGAGTGCGCTCTGAACAGACAATAAAATGCACTCACAAACTAATAATTCTCGGTCTATGGTTTACAGACTAAGAATTCAAAGACATAATACGAGAGTGAATATCTTTAAGAGCAGAGAGAAACAAAGCTTCTTCCCTCTCCCTCACAACCAACAACCAACAACCAATTATCATTACCGATCGCTAATTACTAATATGACTCAGATGAATCCCCCTGCAGACAGGTCTTTTTTACATGAAAATCCTATTATCTTCATAGTGAATTTTCACTCGCAAGCAGGGTAGGGTCTACTACCCTATTATTTATTTACCACTCTGGCGCGATCGCTACCCGCACGAATATACATGGTACATATGGAACAGCTACTACAATTATTTGCTGCTGCGCCAGCATCTGAAAACTTAACTAAGGAACCGATAGTTCCATTTTTAGTTCTACTATTAGTCATTTTATTCGTGCCGCTCATATTCGAGCGCTTCAAAATCCCAGGATTGGTAGGATTGCTAGCAGCAGGGGTAGTGCTGGGTCCGCAAGGGTTACAACTACTAGAGCGAGGAGCGCCACCAATGGATTTGCTGCCAGACATCGGATTGGTTTATCTGATGTTTGTGGCAGGTTTAGAAATTGATATGGAGCAGTTTCGGCAAACGCGGAATCGCTCCTTAACTTTTGGTAGTTTTACTTTCATAGTCCCCCTGATTGTAGGCACGGCAGTAGGACTAACGTTTTTTCCTGGTCAATGGAATGCTTCTATACTAATTGGTTCCCTGTTTGCTTCCCACACCCTACTGGCATATCCTATCGTCAGCCGCTTGGGGGTAGTGAAAAATGAAGCTGTCACTGTCACGATTGGGGCGACTATCTTCACCGATATTGGCGCGTTGTTAGTACTAGCTGTTTGTGTAGCTATTCATCAGGGCGATTTCTCTGCTACCCGACTAGCGACTTTAATTGGCTCTTTAGTTCTCTATTCAATCGTAGTGTTGTTCGGATTCGATCGCGCAGGCAAAGAATTTTTTAAGCGATCGGGAGATGACCAAGGCAATCAATTTTTGTTTGTCTTACTAGCGGTGTTTCTAGCGGCTGTAGGCGCTCAATTAATTGGCGTAGAAAAGATTGTTGGCGCTTTCCTCGCTGGCTTGGCTGTGAACGATGTTGTCGGAGAAGGTCCAGTTAAAGAGAAGGTGCTATTTGTCGGCAACGTACTGTTCATTCCCATTTTCTTTGTCAGTCTCGGTTTACTGATCGATATTCCTGCCTTTATTGCCAGCATTGGTTCCATCACGCTAACCTTAGCTATTGTTGCCGGTCTGATTGTCAGCAAGTTTTTAGCAGCATATTTTGCCAAACTGATCTACCGCTACAAGTGGAATGAGACACTTACCATGTGGTCGCTATCAGTGCCGCAGGTAGGTGCAACTCTGGCTGCTACGCTAGTTGGCTACGAAGCAGGATTGTTAACTAGAGATGTATTAAATAGCGTTATCGTCCTATTGCTGGTGACTGCAACTCTGGGACCACTGTTAACTAGCCGAGTCGCTCCCACTTTGATCGATGCTACCCAAGAATCAGCACCAGAGCCAGTCTTGTCTTATTGGAATACAGAAGCAAAAATTCATCCATTTGCTGTCTTGGTTCCAGTTTATAACCCAAAAACAGAGCGTTACTTAATTGAAATGGCAGCTTTACTCGCTCGCCAAACAGAGGGTAGAATTGTCCCTCTGGCGATCGCTAAAGCTACTGCTCATATGGATGCGCCCCAGCTAGAAGCAGCTTTTAAACGAGGCGATGCTTTATTAGACAATGCCACTAAATTAAGTAGCGAACTGGGAGTAGAAGCAGAACCTTTATTAAGAATTGACGATGCGATCGCCCAAGGAATTAGCCGTGCTGCCAGAGAGCAACACGCTAGTTTAATTGTCATGGGTTGGGGACAACGCACTGGTTTACGTGCCCGCTTATTTGGTAACGTCATCGATAGTGTTTTGTGGGCAGCTCACTGTCCGGTAGCCGTTACCCGCTTACTCGGTTCTCCTAACGAATTTAGACAAATTCTAGTTCCAGTAGAAAATTTGACGTCGCAAGCTCTGAGCATCCTAAAATTTGTACATTTGTTAGCAGCAGCAAATGGAGCGCAGATTATTTTGCTACACATTTGCGATCGCCGCACGACTCCTGCAAGGATAGCGTGGATAAGATCGCAACTCTCCTTGTTGGTGGATAAGCTAGCTTTAGCAGATCGCCTAGAAATTCTCATCAAGCCTCACTCCAATGTCACTCAAGCAATTTTAGAAGTAGCTAGGGACTGCGATCTCGTCGTCTTACGTTCCACTAGGCGGCGAACGAGTGCCGGTGGTTTAGCGATCGCCGACACCACAACCCAGTTAGTTCAAGCGATCGAGTGTTCTTTGGTTATGTTAGGCGAACCACAAGCAACCAGCTTTACAGCGAGCAGCGATCGGTGACCAGTTAGCAATTAACAACTATTAATGACAAATGACAACTGCTAGCACACAACAACAACAACTTTTATAAAGATTATTTGTAGATTTAGTAAATTTTATGCTGTAGATATAGCTTTTGTAACTAGCGATCGTTAGTTTTTGTATAACTTAGGGAATAATCAACTAAGCATGTGTGTTGGTATGCTCGATTTTCCCGTTCGGCACTGCCAATCGAACCTCTGTCTGCATTGCTGCATCACAGATTGTTTGCCACAAAAGCACAGCTCTGGTAAAAATACTTAACGAGCCTAGTTAAGACTGCTGTAACTAACAAGAAAATCTATGAGAATTTTGGTCACTGGCGGCGCTGGATTTATAGGTTCTCACCTGATCGACCGATTAATGTCACAGGGACATGAAGTGATCTGCTTAGACAACTTCTACACCGGACATAAGCGCAACATCTTGAAATGGATGGATCATCCCTATTTTGAATTAATCCGTCACGACATCACCGAACCAATTCGCCTAGAAGTAGACCAAGTTTATCACCTGGCGTGTCCTGCATCTCCCGTTCACTACCAATTCAACCCAGTTAAAACCGTCAAAACTAATGTGATGGGAACATTGAATATGCTGGGACTGGCAAAACGAGTTAAAGCAAGATTCCTGCTGGCTTCTACATCAGAAGTATATGGCGATCCAGAAATCCATCCGCAAACAGAAGAGTATCGCGGTAGCGTCAATCCAATTGGCATTCGCTCTTGTTATGACGAAGGCAAGCGCATTGCTGAAACTCTTGCCTTTGATTACCATCGACAAAACGATGTCGATATTCGCGTGGCGCGGATCTTTAATACCTACGGTCCCCGCATGTTAGAAAATGATGGGCGAGTTGTGAGTAACTTAGTCGTACAAGCCTTGAAAAATATACCGATGACGGTATACGGTGATGGTTCTCAAACTCGCAGCTTTTGCTACGTATCTGACTTGGTAGAAGGATTAATCCGATTGATGAATGGAGAACATATCGGTCCTGTCAATCTAGGCAATCCAGACGAATACACAATTCTAGAACTAGCTGAAGCGGTTCGCAATCTGGTGAATCCCCAAACAGAAATTAAATTTGCGCCCCTCCCGCAAGACGATCCGCGCCGTCGCCGCCCAGATATTACTCGTGCTAAAACCTGGCTGGGTTGGGAACCAACTCTGCCTTTATCAGAAGGATTAAAACTGACAGTAGAAGATTTTCGCCAACGCTTGCAGCAACCCCAGCCAACTAATTACAGCGAGGTGCAGGGAATTACTAACAATATCAAGTAGTCATTCACCTAGAATGGGCGATCGCTGGCATATCTTCATCTATCCAACTCCATGCCCGGTGCTCAAAACTTAAACTTCTATCACCTATACGAGGATACAAATAATATGCGTGTTTGCGTAATTGGTACAGGCTATGTCGGTTTGGTCACGGGTGCTTGCTTAGCTCACATCGGACACCACGTGATCTGCGTGGACAACAATGAAGAGAAAGTCAAGCTGATGAAAGCCGGACAGTCTCCGATTTTTGAACCGGGGCTAACCGAGATTATGCATGAAGCAATGCAAGCAGGGACTCTAGAGTTTACCACGGATATCGGTGGCGGAGTGGCACATGGAGAAATCTTATTTATTGCCGTCGGCACTCCACCGCTACCCACTGGGGAAAGCGATACTCGTTATGTCGAAGCTGTAGCCCGCAGCATTGGCGCTCATCTGGATGGCGGCTATAAAGTGATTGTCAATAAGTCTACAGTGCCAATCGGCTCTGGTGATTGGGTACGAATGATCGTGCTCGATGGAATTGTCGAACGCCAGAAGGTGTTAGTTGGTGCTGGTGGTGGCGAAGTCACGACCTTGGAAAGCATACCAGCGTTTGATGTCGTTAGCAATCCTGAGTTTTTGCGCGAAGGTTGCGCCGTATACGATACTTTTAATCCCGATCGCATTGTCTTGGGTGGTAACAGCTCCAAAGCGATCGCCATGATGCAAGAGCTGTACGCGCCAATTATCGAGCGCCAGTACGCCGAAGACAAGTCTTTGCCCCCCGTACCGGTTCTCGCCACCGATATTAGTTCGGCAGAGATGATTAAGTATGCGGCAAATGCATTTTTAGCCACTAAGATTAGCTTTATTAATGAAGTTGCCAATATTTGCGATCGCGTCGGTGCGGATGTTACCCAAGTCGCTAAAGGCATCGGTCTAGATTCCCGCATCGGTAACAAATTCTTGCAAGCAGGTATCGGTTGGGGCGGTTCCTGCTTCCCCAAAGATGTCTCGGCGCTAATCCATACTGCTGATGACTACGGCTACGATACTCACCTGCTCAAGGCTGCTGTCAGCGTTAACCAGCGCCAGCGTTTAATTGCCGTAGAAAAACTCCAGCAGGTACTCAAGATCCTCAAAGGGAAAACAGTCGGATTGTTGGGGCTGACATTTAAACCCGATACCGATGACATGCGCGATGCTCCTGCCTTAAATTTAATCGAGCATCTCAACCGTTTAGGAGCCAAGGTAAAAGCATACGATCCAATTGTTGCCCAATCTGGAATGCGTCACGGGCTAACAGGCGTTTTGGTAGAAACCGATCCCGAACGCCTTGCCGATGGCTGCGATGCTCTCGTCCTCGTTACCGATTGGCAGCAGTTCCGCAACCTCGACTACAACAAGATGGCATCGTTGATGACTAACCCCGTCATGATTGACGGTCGCAACTACCTCGATCGCGAAGCCCTACAGCAAGCTGGATTCTACTATGTTGGCGTAGGACGCTAAAACAATAGAGCGTGTAGAGCTGCTGAGTTTTACACGCTCTACCCTTTCCCAGGTACGCGCTCGATCTGAGCGTATCCGCTAAAAACTAGTAACTTGCCTTTAGTTTCTAAGCGGTTTAGCCGCATAGTCACGCCATCTAGGTCGAAGCGATCGAGGTCGACCATATTATTCAAAATTTCTGCCAAAGCTCTTGCTAAAGCCAGAGAAGTCTCTCTTTGCGATTCTGGTAATATCTCTACTTCTCCAAATCTGGGGTTTTGGAATTGTACTCGCCGCCGTCGTTCGATACCCAAAGTTGCTGTTAGGCTAACTGGTACTAATTCCCCCTGAGATAAGTCTGCCTTAGCCCATATCTTGATTTCATTCTCCGGCAATAACTCTACCCGAACTTCCTGAAACGAGACTGGCTTACCGCCAGATAACTCAGTCAAACTAGGTAAAGTCAAGTTAAGCAGGCGTTTTTTTACCAGTTCTGCTTCAAATGCTTTGTTGATTCCCGCCTCTGATAAAGTCACTTGAGCTACGGCTTGGGTAGGTTGTTTGAGGGCAAGTTTACCACCCAAAACAGAGCTGAAATCTAACGCTACAGCATCCGTCTCGAAAGACATTTCCTCTGCCCAAAACTCGCGCCGGATCAGCAAACCGCGACCGCTCATCTTAAAGCTGTCAATGCTACCCTGTAAAAGTTTGCTGGAAGGATAGCAACGAACGGAGACTTCTACCGACTCACTTTGTGTAAACAAGTGACGAATCGTTTTGCTGGCAACCGTGTTGAGCATTTGCTCTCCCCAATCAGTGCCAGTAGGATTAGTGAAACCAGTTAATCCGCCAAACATATGTTTACGCGATTGTAGAAGTTATCCATACTCTCCTTTTGTAACAAAATGTGAATGAGCTAGCAAGGTTTGCACCATAGGTAATACTAATCATTCCTGGGGAGTAAACTAATCATTTCCGCAGCCAGTATAACTTACAGCGATTTTATGCTATTGTAAATTTGAGAGTAGATTCGGCAGTTGTGTTTGTGTTTGCTAATTCAGATGCTCCTGCGAACCGTCATCTCGACAACGATTCGGACTCAGGAGAGCAGTAATGTCCATATACGTAGGTAACTTGTCATATGACGTTACCCAGGAAGATTTGACTAAGGTATTTGCCGATTACGGCACTGTGAAGCGAGTACAGTTACCCGTAGACCGAGAAAGCGGTCGTCCACGTGGTTTTGGTTTCGTCGAAATGGAAACGGAAGATGCAGAAGACACAGCTATCTCAGAGCTAGATGGTGCTAGATGGATGGGGCGAGTGCTGAAGGTGAATAAAGCCAAGCCGCGCGAGGAAGGTGGTAGTAGAACTGGTAGCAACAGAGGTAGCTATAATCGCCGCGAATCTTCTAGAAGCTACTAGGCAAGAAGTTAGAAGTCAGAAATCAGAAGTCAGAAGTTAAGAGGCAAAAACCTGAACTTTTGGCGTGTATTCTTTTGAGTCAAGACAAGATACCTAAGTCAGCTTGCATTTAAAAGGCTGAAGGGAAGAAAGAGCTTCTCTTCAGCCTTTTGAATTGGTTTGCGATCGCTAGCCTATCTTTACCGTCAGACAGAAGAAATTCACGTGATGGACTGCCATTGTGAAATTAACTGTCGTAGAGGAACGAAGAGGGAAGCGAAACAACTTCGCACGCAGCGCAATCCTTTAATTGCAGCCGGAATTCTTCTTGGTTTGGGAACTGGCGGACTATTCGATGGCATATTGCTCCATCAAATCTTGCAATGGCATCACATGCTCAGCAGCGTCCGACCGACGATTTCTGTAGCAGAAATGAAAGTCAACATGGTGTGGGATGGTTTTTTCGATGCTGCTACGTGGATGTTAACTTTACTAGGAGTATTTTTGCTCTGGCGAGCGGGCGAACAAAAAAGCGTGTTTTGGTCGGGCAAAACTTTCTTTGGTGCTGTGTTGCTAGGCGTAGGACTATTCGACTTTTTTGAGGGATTAATCGACCATCAAATTCTCGGCATTCACCATGTCAAGCCAGGAACTAATGAGTTAATTTGGGATATCGCTTTTCTCGTCCTAGGAGCTATCTTAGCGATCGCAGGGTGGATATTGATAAAGTCTAAAGCAGAGGTAATTGGTAATGAGTAATTGGGAAGTCAAAAGTCAAAAGTCAAAAGTCAAAAGTCAAAACTGAGGAGACAGAAGACAGAAATTATGACCGATCGCCGATCGCTCCTCACTCCTCACTCCTCACTCATGACAAACAGTGAATTTGAAAAAAATAACATAGGTTGGCAGTTATCTCAGTTCTTGCAACAGGTAGGGGAATGGCTCGAACTCCAAACGACGAGGTTGAATAAAAATATTCCTCAACTGCCAGAGGGAATCCCTTCATGGTTAGTTGAGGGATTAAAAGCGATCGCCTGGATAGCAGCAATTGCTTTACTGCTGTGGTTGGCTTGGTATGTGTGGCGACGGTTAGAGCCTTATTTGATGGAATTGAGGACTAGGCACACTGTCGGTAGAATCACTACCTCTAAAACCAGTGAAATGCCACTTGAAGCTTGGTTAAAGCGATCGCAAACCTACTTCCATCAAGGTAACTATCGCGAAGCTTGCCGCTGCTTGTATATGGCAACGTTACAACTATTGCACGAACGAGCGATCGCTCGCCATCAACCCAGCCGCACAGATCGGGAATACTTGCAATTAGTTCAACAACTACCTCAGTCTCAGTCTTATCGCACGCTGATTACTACCCACGAGCAATTATGCTTTAGCAACCGTGAGATTTTAGCAGAGACATTTGAACGATGTCAGCAGGCATATCGAGATATTGCCAGACAAGAATAGATCTATTGCCTAAATTCAATTCCGCGCGCAGACTAGAATGGCACTACACAAACTATGTCTACCCGTGCGGGCTATTGGCCTGCTAAAGCAAGCTTTGTTTGTATAGCTGCGAATTCTCTTCGTGGTAGGTGGAGCGTGAAAAATCTACGTCGTCGATGGTGGCTGGCAGCGATCGCGATCGCGGCGATCGTGCTGATTAGCTTGGCGAGCGCGCCTAATAATCGTTCGCGTCTTGGCTCTACCTATAGCCGCAGCCCCGATGGATACGGCGCTTGGTATGCATACATGCAAAACCGAGGCACGCCAGTTAAGCGATGGCAAAAGCCACCTAGCGAGTTAAGCAAACAAAATCAAATGACATTGTTGCGCGTCCTCAGCCAATCAAATTCCGGCTTTAATTACGTAGAACGGCAGTGGGTAGAACGAGGCAACACTTTGATAATTTTGGGCATACGCCAGCCGGTAACACCAGCTGACTTTAGTACCAAGCAACAAAACGACGAACTAATAAATATTAAAATTGATACGCAGCGCAGAGCACAAGTAAGCAAACAACAGCGATCTCTATTGGGCGATCGCTATGGCGCAGTTGTATGGCAGGAAAAAATCGGTGCGGGACAGGTAATATTCTGCGTTACCCCTTATTTAGCAGCAAATGCCTACCAAGACTATCCTAATAACTATAAATACTTAGCTCAACTTGTGACTCAACCCGAGCAACCGATCTGGGTAGATGAATACATTCACGGCTACCGAGATCAAGAGGTAAGAGAACGAGCGGGTGAAAGGGATTTTCTGTCTTATTTGGCACAAAAACCTCTAGCTGCTGCCCTATTTCAAGCCGCAATCGTGCTAGTTGTGTTTATTCTGGCTAGCAATCGCTGTTTCGGACAACCAGCCACGATCGCAACAGCGATCGCTGACAACAGCACTGCTTATATTGAAGCTTTGGCAGGAGTGCTGCAAAAAGCCCAAGCCAGCGATTTTGTCATAGATACAGTTGGTAACGCCGAGCAAAAACAACTCCAACAAGCCTTGGGACTTGGGCAAATTCCCTTAGAACGACAAGAACTGATTCATGCATGGGCACAACAAACGGGGCGATCGCCTGACGAATTAGAACAATTGCTACGGCTGCACGGGCAAAAGCGCCGCCCCAGTGACACAGACCTATTAAATTGGTTAAAACAATGGCGCACCATCCGTAGTTATGTTAAACCTGATTAGTCATTTGTCATTAGTCATTTGTCATTAGTCATTTGTTGACGGTTGACAGTAAGAAAGTGGTGCGTGGTGCGCGTTTTTTCCCCTCAGCTCTCTTCTCCCCGACTCCCTCACTAGTATGCTCGAACTCCGTGCTGGATTAAATTGTCTCAGTGAAGCCCTCAACCAAATTGTCGTCGGTCAATCTCAGTTAGTACAACAATTATTGGTGGCAATGCTGGCAGGGGGACACGTCATTTTAGAAGGCGTACCAGGCACGGGAAAAACTCTGCTGGTGAAAGCGATCGCGCAACTCATTCAGGCAGAATTTCGCCGCGTGCAACTGACACCAGATGTCTTACCTGCCGATATCACAGGTACAAATATTCTCGACCTAAACAGTCGCAGTTTTACCCTGAAAAAGGGACCCGTATTTACTGAAGTTCTACTGGCAGACGAGATCAATCGCACTCCACCCAAAACGCAAGCTGCTTTATTAGAAGCAATGGCAGAACAGCAAGTGACTTTGGATGGTGAAAGCTTGCCGCTACCAGAATTATTTTGGGCGATCGCCACGCAAAATCCCCTAGAATTTGAGGGAACTTATCCTTTACCAGAAGCCCAACTCGATCGGTTTTTATTCAAATTAACGGTAGACTATCCCGAGCGCCAGCATGAAAAGCAAATGTTGCTCAACAGTCAAAAGGGTTTTCAATCTCGTCGTTTAGATATTGCTCAAATCGAACCCGTTGCTAACGTGAAGTTGGTTTTAGAGGCGCGTCAGGAAGTCAAATCGGTACAAGTAGCAGAGCCAATTCTCGACTATCTGCTTGCCCTAGTACAGCGATCGCGCCAACATCCCGATTTAACTTTGGGTGCTTCTCCTCGTTGCGCTGTAGCCTGGCTGCAAACCAGTCAAGCCGCCGCATGGCTTGCCGGAAGAGATTACGTCACCCCTGATGATGTCAAAACTGTAGCCCCACCCCTTTTGCGTCACCGTCTCATCCTCAAACCAGAGAGTTTACTTGATGGGATTCAAATTGAGACATTAATTACAAATCTACTAAATCAAGTTTCCGTCCCGAGATAATTCAGAATTCCAAATTCTCCCCAAGACAGATCGCTTTTGGCAAAATTTGGGGAACCTTTATAGTGTATTCACCATCTCTTAACAAAACTATAGGTAAAGTAGGCATTATACTACTTGCGATCGCCAACTGCATAAGTGTGAGGAATAACGAAGTTAGTATGACAGCAATGTATACAAGTACGACAATCGGTCAGATAGAGCAAACAGCCTTAATGCGGGGAGAAATTTTAGTTCAAACGCGCCCTCATTCGACATGGGGAGGAGCTGTAACAGCATGTATGTATCTACCAATGCAGCGATCGCAAGTTTGGCAGCAACTCACCGATTATCCTCGTTGGGTACAATATTTTCCTGACGTAATCCAGAGCGAAGTTCTGCAGCGAGGTGAGGTGAAGCGCTTATACCAAGTTGCCCGCAAAGCCTTTCTCATTTTCACCGCCCAAGTCGAAATTTATTTAAACGTGTTTGAGGAAGTACAGCAGCGCATTCAGTTTCGCATGGAAAAAGGTACTTTCACCGATTTTACGGCAGATTTGAACCTGCAAGATTGCGGAATTGGTACTTTACTAACTTATGCGGTACAAGCGACGCCCAACGTTCCGATCCCATCAATTTTTATTCAACAAGCAATGCAATTTGAATTACCAGAAAATATGCGGAAAATGAGGCACGCAATTTGTAAGAATCAATAGAGTTGTTTATCAGCCATGTTGTCAGAACAGGCAAAAAGAATTTTAGATTTTTGGTTTGGCTCTCCCGAACAAGTTAGTTACGGAAAACCAAGACAGATTTGGTTTATTAAGAAAAGCGAGTTCGATCGCGAGGTAGAAACCCGCTTTTTAAGGGATTACGAACAAGCCGCAGCAGGAGAGTTAGATAGCTGGAAAAGTTCCCCTTTAAGCTGTCTGGCTCTAATCTTGCTTCTCGATCAGTTTCCTCGCAATATGTTTCGCGGTAAGGCTCAAGCTTTCGCTACTGACTGGCAAGCCCTATCCGCCGCACAACATGCCGTAGCCCAAGCCTACGATCGCGAATTATTACCCGTACAACGCTGGTTCATTTACTGCCCTTTTGAACACAGCGAAAACCTAGAGGATCAAAATCGTTCTGTAGCTCTATTTCAACAGCTGAGCGACGATCCTGATAGTGCTGATGCGATTAACTATGCTCTGCGTCACCGCGAAGTCATTTTAAGATTCGGACGCTTTCCTCACCGCAATGAGATTTTGGAGCGAGTCTCTACCCCAGAAGAAGAAGAGTTTTTGCAACAGCCAGGTTCTTCTTTTTAAGTAGCTAGTGACTAGCGATTGGTGGCTAGTGGTTGCTAATTGGTAGTTAAGTAGTTGATAGCTGATAACTGACAACTGTTAACTGTTAACTGATTATTTCGTTGCTACTACTGCTAAATTCCAAGCAAATCTCTTCATGCCTGGAATCTTTTTTAGCAGTTTATCCCACTTTTCTAGTCGCCAATACGTCGGGGCTAATCGCTGATGTTCGATGATTATCTTTTTCCAGTACCGCTCTTTGTTGGGATCGACTTTTTCAATTAAATAAAATTGCAAAAATATCCAAAGCGTGGCTATCCAAAAAGTATCGTAATTGGTACGAGAAAAATTTTGTTTGACAAACTTCACGATCTCAATATCGAGTGGCATCTCATCTTCCGTCCGAACTGTAGTAGCAATTCGACGGTAAACGTTGATGATAGGATTGTGTTTTAATGGCTCCCAAAAACAAGCTTTTCCCCCAGGTTTAAGAACTCGGTGCATCTCCAATATAGCAGTGCGAGGATCGGGAAGGTGGTGCAGTAAATTGGCAGCGTAGACGAAATCAAAAGAATTATCGGGACAATCTAAAGCGGATGCATCCATCGTCCGTCCCTCAATTTTCACGCCATTTCTAGCTGCTAAATCTAAGGCAACTTCTACCATACCTGGAGAATAGTCGGCTGCTATGCATATCGCCCCCTTTTTAGCAAAATAGACGCTGTTTTCCCCTGCACCGCAACCTAAATCTAAGATTGTTTTCCCTCGCACGTCTCCCATCTGTTTGAGAATAAATCGATTTTCTGGAGCCGTGCAAGCTTCAAAATAGTCAGCTACCCGAATTCCCTCAACATCAATTACCGCCGCCCAAGCATCGTGAAACTGTTTTTCTCTTTGTAATCTTTGATTTTGCATAAAAGGGGAGTCGGGGTCAGGAGTCAGGATACTTTTAAAGAATCGATTTCAACAATACAACTTTTGATTAAATCATTTTTATCGCTCGTTTGAACGTTTAATAATAAATAAGTTGGTTCTGGATTTTGACTAGCCAACGATACTTGAAATTTGCGAGATTTACTGGTAAAAGATTGCGAGGCGATCGCGCTAACGAGTTGAGCTTGGCGATCGCGCGTTTCTATGTCGAGTGTAGCACCATTACAGGTTTTGCCGAATACAGTCACTTTCCCTGTGACTTGGGTACTATTAGATAAAGTTCCCAAATATAAGAACGATATTGGTTGTTTTTCTCTTTCTCGAACGGAATACGCTAATAACCTGTATGTACGGGTAATATTTTTACTAACTTTGTTATCTTGCCATAGATGACTCAAACTCATCCAATCCAGTTGCCCCCCAGGACGTTTCCCAATTTTCTGTTGCATGATGGCAAGGGTTTGAATTGCCGTTTCTTTGGAAGTGGAACGCAAACGTCGATAAATACTTACAACAGCACCATCAGCTAAGCGAAACTTTACAGGTAAAAGCTGAAAATCTCTGGCTATTGCCCAATTTTGCCGAAAAGCATCAGAGACAACTGTAACCACATCATGTTCTTTCAGAGGTAGCCACTCCCCTACCACTGGAACTTTGGTAAAGTCACTCTTAAAATTTGGTAATGGGTGAGGAATGACGACGTATTCTGCTTGTAACAGTCTTTCTACAGGATAAAAATCTTGAGAATCAACTTGAGGCACGCCTAGCAACAGTAAGTTATCTCGATCTTTTTGTTTGTATACGATACGTTCGACTGCCCACACCATACCACTGTTAAGTTGCAACCGCTGAAAACCAACAATATAAATTGGCTTTTTATTGGTAGCAATTTGACGTAAGTAAGCGACTAATCGGATCGCTTCATCGTAATCCGCCCGGACTAATGGAGGAATATTCAGCGTCCACAAGGAACGGAGTGAATGCTGGAAATTGCCGATAGGAGTTAGCGCGATCGCTAAGTTACTTGCGAGATACCAGGCAACTATGCCTAGAACCAGATAACGAAAAATTCCCTTGAGTCTCAAGTAAACCGTCCAGACACCACTAGCTAACCCCAGGATCGCAATTGGGGTGAGATGGAGGCAATAAAACACGTTGGCATATCGTAAGAGAATCAACCATTCTACTGCCGAGACAACACCAAACAGCCAGATAAAACTAAAAGCAGGGAGATATAAAGTACGAGTCAAAATTCCAGCTAAAAATCCGATCGCGGCAAGTATTAGCGTTGCCCAGCCAAAATAAGCAGTATAAAGTCCGACAATTGTATCAACTGGGAAACTCCAAGAAGCATATAGTCCTCGATAATCTGTAGCAAGCGCGTTATGAGTAAACTGCCAAGCGATCGCCGCCAGAGTGATAAAACAAATAACGGCAATTAAACTAATCTTTACAGCTACTTGCCGCAATTTTTGCCACGCTAGTTGTGGTTTTATACGTCTAGTAGTCAAGAAAAAGATCGATGCTTGCAGAAACATCGCTGTTAAAACAGCGATCGCTCCGTAAGCAAAATGACGGCGTAAGAGAATTGCCGCTCCCAATAACACGCCAATCGCCAGCACGCGCCGCCAGCGTTTGAGTCTCGTATCTTGCAAATAGAGCCAAACCGCTAACCCAATTAATACAGCCCCTCCCGTATCTGGAATGCCGAGAAAAGTTGGTATCCAATTGATGGGAATTAATAAGCTGAGAAATGCCGTCGACCAGAAAACAGCCATAGTATTGGCTGAAATCAATCGCGTCCCCAAACTTCCCATTACCAGGGAAAAAGGTACTAAATAAACCAGTGCTAAACCGATTTGATAGACTAATCGCGACTCGCCAAATAGTAAGATAAATGGCACTAATGGCAGAGTGTAAATTTTATTCCGTTCTGCTCCTAGCGATTGCCATAAATTGCTAATCCCTGCAATTGGTGATTGACGAAAAGCGCTAGCAACCTCAATGGTTTTGTAATACCAATCGATCCACCAATGAAAGTTACGCTCGCTAGATGTATATAGTACTGTGGCGATCGCGGTTAGCAGTACTAACAAGGCAAACAAACTCAAATTGGCTGAATGCCGAAATCGGGCAGTGGGCATGTTTTATCGAACGCAATCCTCAACATACAGTAAAGGTGGGCGTTGCCCACCCTACTTATTATTTAGCCTCAACATACAGTAAAGGTGGGCGTTGCCCACCCTACTTATTATTAGCCCCCCTTTTTAAGGGGGGTTGGGGCGATCGTATTGCCTTTTAAGGGTGTGGGATATCTAAAACTATGCTATCGAGCGATCGCGCTGCTGTTGATGCTGCAATGCTGCATAAAGCCGATTTAGGGCATTGACGTATGCCTGAGCAGAAGCAACGATAATGTCTGTATTCGCTGCATGACCAGAATAGACTTTATCTTCGTAGCGCAGTCGGATCGTGACTTCCCCAATTGCGTCAATTCCCGCCGTCACTGACTGGACGGAAAACTCGATCAACTGGTTGGGGACGTTTACCACCCGATTGATAGCTTTATATACAGCATCTACGGGTCCAGTACCGATCGCCGCATCGGTCAATTCTTCGCCATTTTGAGTCCGCAAGGTAACAGTTGCAGTAGGACGGGTGCGATCGCCGCAAGATACTTGAACTAATTCCAGATGAAAGACTTCAGGAGTAGTTCTGATCTCGTCGTTGACGATCGCCTCTAGATCCCAGTCAGAAATATCTTTTTTCTTATCCGCCAAGTCTTTAAACCGCAAGAAAGCTTTGTTTAATTCCGTTTCCGACAGGTTAAAGCCCAATTCCTGCAAGCGCGTACCAAAAGCATGGCGACCGGAGTGTTTGCCTAAGACGATTTGGTTATTGGTTAAACCAATCGATTCAGCATCCATGATCTCATAGGTGAGCTTGTTTTTGAGAATGCCATCTTGGTGAATGCCGGATTCGTGGGCGAAAGCATTTGCCCCGACAATTGCCTTGTTTGGCTGCACTAGCATTCCTGTCAAATTTGAAACTAGGCGAGAAGTGCGGTAAATTTCCCGCGTATCGATATTGGTTAGGGGTGCTTCTGACTCCGCCGGACGACCTAAAAAGGGGTTGAAGTATTGCCTGCGGACGTGCAGCGCCATCACGACTTCTTCTAGTGCGGTATTTCCAGCCCGTTCGCCAATACCGTTGATCGCGCATTCTAGCTGCCTTGCGCCATTTTTTACTGCTTCGAGGAAGTTGGCAACAGCCAAACCGATATCGTTATGACCGTGAACGGAGATAATGGCGCGATCGATGTTAGGGACGTTTTCTTTAATGCCTTTAATTAATGCCCCAAATTCGCTAGGAGTCGTGTAACCGACAGTATCGGGAATATTAATTGTTGTCGCCCCAGCCGCGATCGCTCGTTCCAAAACTTGATACAAGTATTCTGGATCGGTGCGGGTAGCATCCATAGTGGAAAATTCTACATCGTCCATAAAAGACTTAGCGTAAGCCACCATTTCTTCAGCGATCGCTAAGACTTCAGCTTTCGATTTTTTCAACTGATATTCTAAGTGAATATCTGATGTGGAAATGAACGTATGAATTCTGCCTTTAGCGGCTGGTTTTAGGGCTTCGGCTGCGGCTTTAATATCGGCTTTGATTGCCCTTGCCAAACTACAAACGATAGGTCCGTCAGTTGTCCCGACTTCTTTAGCAATTCTCGTCACTGCCTCAAAATCGCCAGGACTAGCAAAGGCGAATCCTGCCTCAATGACATCCACTCCCAAGCGAGCTAGTTGACGGGCGATCGCTAATTTTTCATCAACGTTCAGCGTTGCTCCAGGACACTGTTCGCCATCCCGCAAAGTAGTATCGAAAATTATTACTCGTTCGGTTTTCTGTTGATTGTCCATAGATTTACCAGACACCCATTCTTGTTTCAGCTATTAGTAATCGTATAAAAAACACGCACCACGCACCACGCACCACGCACCACCTATTTAATAATCTGCTTTTTCAATAGAGTCTCTAATATCATTTAGATCGATATAGCGATCGGTAGCATTACGTAACTCTCTAGCAATCATTCCTTCTGTAGATACAACTGTAATATGAGTATTTTTTGACCTTAATAATTCTATAGCTCTCTCAAAATCTCCATCGCCGCTAAATAAAACTACGCGATCGTACTGATCTACTGTATTAAACATATCTACTACAATTTCTATATCTAAGTTCGCTTTTTGCGAATAGCGACCTGAGGTATCGTCGTAGTATTCTTTTAAAATTTTAGTACGAACGGTATATCCCAAACTAATGAGTGCATCCCGAAAACCCCTTTGATCTTGAGGATCTTTCAAGCCAGTGTACCAAAAGGCGTTAATTAGTACTGTATCTGGCTGTTCTTTCCTAAAGTACTCCAGCACCCTTCTCGGGTCGAAAAACCAACCATTTTTTTGTTGTGCGTAGAACATATTGTTCCCGTCTACAAATATAGACAGACGGTTCATCATAGAACAAGGCATAGAAACTTAATACCTAAAAATTTCCAAAAATTATTTAACGCCGAATTCTCAATTATAACAATTGTTTATGCATTATTTTATGGATTGTATGTTATGGGTCTCAATCGATTTTACATTTACTTTTCCTGAGTTTTAGTGAGAATCTAGTTCTGGGAGTTAAGCCATGCTTGTCAAACCTTTACCAGGTTAGCTCAAGCGCAACACCAATTTTTAACATCTATCTTTAAATTAACTAAATCGGAGTTAATTTTATCAGTTAGTTGGTGGTTTCCATAGTTCAGACCGAACGTAGTTGCCATTATGAACATCTTGCGATCGCAGAAATTGCTACATTGTGCGTGAAATTCTCATAAATTTCAATTGGATGAGACGGGTTTTCTCCCTAGATAGGGAACTCTAACTGATAGGCTCAGGCAGTCAAAAAAGGAACTAGGGGAATAAAAGGGGGTGGAGTGTGGGGTCTAACGTCTAGCGACTAGTCACTACTCAGAATTGCCCTGCCCCCGGCTCCCTATTCGCTGTCCCTATCCTCTAACTTCCAGTCTGACATAACTATATGGGACAAGATCGTACACCGTCCGATGTACAAAAGATACCAACGCTGCCTCAGGGAAGTAAGACTTTACGATACTTACGCTGGGAGCGACTCATAGCTGGATTTTGGGTAGTAGCTGCGGCAGTAGCTACAGCCACTAATGGGGCATTAGTACAAATGATGGAGTACCAAACCCAGGCACTATTTTTTGAAATTCGGGGTGCTGTTGTACCACCAGAGGATATTGTTATCCTGACAATTGACGAGCAATCTTTATCGATTCCTCAACAATACTATCAAACCAACCCTCAACAATATGCTGCTCTCAAGCCCTTACAGGCTTGGCCTTGGCAGCGCCTTGCTTACGCTCAAGTCGTCGAGCGATTAATGACAGCAGGAGCGCGTACTGTTGCTTTAGATATAGTATTTGCGTCCCCTAGCAGCTATGGTAGTGCAGACGATCGCGAATTTGCCAAAGTGTTACAACGCTACGCTGGCAAAGTTACTCTAGCAGCAGAGTACGAGCAATTACAGTTACGTCAAGGCAAGATCGTTCAACTGACAAAACCAAATCGTTTCTTGTGGACGAAGCCAATGTCAGTTGGTTTTGTCAATTTTCCCCTAGAGTTAGATGGTAAAGTTCACAGATTTGCCAGCGAATTTCCTTTGAGTTTGGCAACAAAACATCAACAGCAATTCGATAATTATGCAGCTATGGGGGTAGAAGTGCCCTCATTTGAGCAAGCAGTGGCGATCGCATCTGAAAGTCAAAAGTTAGGAGCCAGGAGTCAGGAGTCAGGAGCCAGGAGTCAGGAGTCAGGAGTCAGAAGTATTTCACGCAGCACGCAGCACGACGCGGCTTTGATGCGGAGGACACCTCGCCTGGAGCTCGCTTCACCACGCACCACTTCCTCCAAGGGCGATCGCATTTATTTCTACGGACCTGCGGGGACGTTTGAATATATCCCTTTCTGGCACGTCCTCGACACTGATAATTGGAACACCTACCTGCAACAAGGGCGTTATTTTCAAAACAAGATTGTTATTGTTGGGGCAACAGCTGCTTCGCTGCAAGACTTTCATAAAACACCTTTTTCCTACAGTTGGCTGTATCCAAAACCGATGCCAGGGGTAGAAATTCAAGCCAATGCGATCGCCACGCGGTTGCAGCAAAGAGCGATCGCCCAGGCAATTCCCCATCCTCTTTTTCAGGGTTTGCTGGTGCTGCTTTTAGTTGCTGGAACGACAATTTTGCTGGCAAAAGCTCAGCACCTTAGATCCCAATTGGGATGGACGGTCGGAATTGCGATCGCTTGGGGTGGGATTAGTTACGCTGCCTTCACATATCAGTACTCGATCTTACCTACTGCCGTACCGATGTTAGCAATTGTGTTATGCGGGGCTTCTCGCTGGACGACGAGAACGATGGGCGATCGCCGCGAGACAATCCAACTCAAACCGAGTACCAAAGAAAACACAACTGTTTTAGAGTCTCCAGAGGCAAACAACCAAAAAGACGAGCTACAACAATTACTGCCGCACGAGTTAGTTACAGCAGGAAAAATTCTGAGCGGACGCTACCAAATTACCAAAGTTTTAGCTTCGGGTGGGTTTAGTGAAACTTACATAGCAGCAGATTTACAACGTCCTGGCAAACCTTCCTGTGTAGTGAAGCGCATGAAGCCTGCTAGCAATCATCCCCAGCATTTACAAATGGCTAGCAGATTGTTTCAACTTGAAGCAGAAACATTAGAAGTTTTAGGTAAACACGACAGAATTCCCCAATTACTTGCCTATTTTGAAGAAGAGCAAGAATTCTTTTTAGTCCAAGAGTTGGTCGACGGACATCCCCTCAGTTGGGAACTCAAACCAGGCAAGCCTGTGAGCGAAATCGTCGCGATCGCTATTCTGCAAGACTTACTGCCAATCCTGGCATTTGTCCACAACTGCAAGACAATTCACCGCGATATTAAGCCTAGCAACATCATGCGACGGCACTCGGATGGCAAACTTGTCATAATTGACTTTGGTGCTGTCAAGCAAGTCAGCAATCGAATGCTAGCAGCTAACGGGCAAACTAACCTGACAGTTAGCGTCGGCACTTTAGGATATGCTCCTGCCGAACAAACCGCAGGTCGTGCTTTCTACAGCAGCGATATTTATGCAGTCGGTATGTTGGTAATTAAAGCCTTAACAGGATTTGCACCTCACGAACTTCAACTCGACCCGCACACGGGTGAAGTGCTTTGGTTAGACAAAGCTCAAGTGAGCCAGGAGTTAGCAACTTTTATTTATAAAATGGTACGCTACGACTATACGCAACGCTATCAATCCGCATCAGAAGCTCTAGTTGCTCTACGAAATTTAACTGGTATTGATAATACTGATAATAATAGTTTGGGCGATCGCGATAACTCGCCAGCTGTCGTCATACCCGCAGAAGTTTCTTCTGAAGATTTAGAAGCAAGTACGGTATTTTGGCGATCGGCATCACCTACTACAGTAGGGGTTGCAGGAGAAGCTGAATCAAGCGAGAACGTATAAGCCTTTTACTGCCGATATTTTATCTCTTTTTATTTACTCCTCGATCGCCGAGCGTCTCTGTTATTTTTGAGATTTATTTCCGAGATTTATCGTTCTTGTCAGAGTTATTGTTTCTCCCGCCGCCGATGCTGTCGCCGATGCCATTGTTGCCTCGATTGGAGTTATTATTTCTGCCTCCACCAATGCCGTCGCCGATGCCGTTATTGCCTTTATCGGTATCATTATCTCTCCCCCCACCAATACCGTCACCGATGCCGTTATTGCCTTTATCGGTATCATTATCTCTCCCGCCGCCAATACCGTCACCGATACCATTGTTGTCAGTATCGTGTCGGTTTTCATCTATGGTAGAACTATTGCGATCGCCTGCCGGAATTGAGCCATTACTGGGAGAAAATTCAGAATTAGAAGGTAAAATTTCAGAGCGATCGAGAATGGTTGCGCCGTTGTCAATAAATTCTGTAATTGATTCAAAAGTATTAATCAGTTGATTTTGGCTATTTTCTTGTAAAGATAGTGACGGTGAGGTTTCTGAACTACGAACAAAACTAGGATTGACAATAATTTCTTCACCCGTTAGCGGTGACTGCGCTGCAACAGCAGCAATCGTTTCAGCTTGTACTTGAGCGATCGCTATATCAGTGGCAGTAACACTTTTTTTGTTGAGATTCAATCCACTTACTAAGTCGCTAGTTTCATAAAATGTTTTCAGATCGAAGTTGTATAGTCCCGTAATCTTGCCTTTAACAACTAATGCTAATTGACCTGCTTTCAATACCTGTCGCTGAGAGTTTTTTTGATTAAATACTTCAATTCGACTATTTGTTAATGCGCCGACTACAGTAGTCTTGCTGTCGGAAATATAGCGAATAAACAATGCCGAACCGCGAATTGCTGCTGTTGCGTTTGGCGTCCACACTTCTGTTACACCTTGACCAGGCGGAATCAACAGTAATGCAGTACCATTTGATAGCCTCAAATTACGGTCGTGAGCAGAAAATCGAAATAGCGCTAGCTCGCCAATTCTTGCTAAAGAGCCATCGTTAAAACGTAGCTCTGCCAGAGACTCTCGACCAGTCGATAAGGCGTCTCCTGGAACTATTTCATCCGCCACCTTTGCTGGACGAGCAGTACTGCTTTGAGGCATTAATTGTACGAGATTGCGCAAGCTTTCAATCTCAGCGCGGTTTAGAACTGTATCTGCTTGAGCTAGTTTTGGTACTGTGGTAGCACCCCATAGCAAAATCGAGATGAGAAGAATAAATTGGCGAGGCATGTAATTAGAGTTTAGCAGTTATTAGCTAATAGTTAATAGTTGATTGTCAAAGTACTTCAATTATTTAGAATGCCCAAATTGTAGGTAAAAAGAAACGGGATTTATACGGTTAATTGTTATTTTTACTATCGGGCGATCGCTACTAGATTTAGCGAATGGATTGCTTTTGAGTATTTATCCTGAGTTGAACTTTAAAATAACTTCACTAATCCCGTGATTTCGCGGTTATAGATTGACTGGTTTCTCAACTAATCTTGATTTGCGATCTAAGTATTTAAGAATTAATGAGAGCTAGATGAATTTTTGCGATCGCAAGTGTTTGCAAGTATTAATTTTTTTATCTATTGTGTTCAAATTTAATCTGACAAATAAAAAGTATAGGCAAATTGAATTCGCGCCTATACCAATGAAGCCTGCTGGCAGGAACTCAAGAACCTGTGTAGAAAGGTTTTGCTCGGTACTCGCTAACTTAATCTTAAGCATGGCAAGTAGTACTATTTGCTTTTTTTTTCTTCAAACCCAATAATTGCTGCTCCCCTAGAGCAGGAAAAAGCATCGCTAGCGCCTACATCAAGCGATCGAGCTTCAGTCAAAAAAGAACAAATAGGCGATCCAGAACTAGGTATTTTGCGTTTACAAGAGCAAAAATTACAGTTTCCTCCATACAAACCCGTAGCTCATTTACTAGGACAGGTTAGCTATTTTCAAGGTAGTAATATTTTTTCAGCAGTTGATGCGATTGATGATGGTTTATTTTCTACTAGCTTAACTTTTGCGATCGCTCCCAAAATAGGGTCAACAACAAGTTTAGTCACGGCAATTGATGGTGGTTTAGTTCGGTATATGGAACACAACCGAGCTAATTACAACAAATTGAGGTTAAGGGCAGCTTTACGCCAAAAACTTACACCGCAGATGTTCGGTGAAGTTGCTTGGAACAATCAATATTTATTTGATGCCAAAACAGGCGATCGCTTTTTGAACGAGCACGCCCTACGTCTAGCTCTCCAGCGCCAAGATAAGATAACTAATAACTTGTGGTTAAATTCGATCTATGAATTTCGTCTAGGGTTTGCCGAGCCAGATAACCGCAGTCGTGTTATTAATTCTTTATCTACCGAGTTAGCTTACTATGTTAGCCCTCGCCTCCAGCTTAGTTTAGAGTATTTACTTGCACTATCAAATTTCACGCAACGCGATCGCGACGACACCTATCACCTAATTCTTGGTAGCGTAACTTATGCTGTATCACCCGGCAGCCAAATTAGCCTTCAAGGTGGCGTGAGTTTCGGCAATTCCTCCGATCCAAATATTGGTTTTGATAATTCATTTTTTAATGTTAATTATACGTTTGATATTGGGAGTTGGTAGTTGGCAATAGGCAAGAGGCGAGAGCCAAGAGGCAAGAGTTGATTCATTGTGAATTGTGAATTGGTCACTGGTCATTGATAACTAATCCAATCGCTCCAGCTGCCTGCATAAAGCTTACCTGTAGAAATTCCTGCCAATTCTAGTGAGAGTAAATTGATGCAAGCAGTTACGCCAGAACCGCAGTAGACAATAATTTCTGATGATGATTCTAGGTTTTGCCAGCGTTGTTGTTGTTCTGCTACAGGCTTGAGGTAGCCTCGATCGTCTGTTATCTCCTGCCAAGGATAATTAACTGCACCAGGAATATGACCTGCAACTGGATCTATTGGTTCTCGTTCGCCACGATAGCGATCGCCTTCTCGCGCATCGACTAAAGCTACTCCTGGCAAGTCCTTGCGTGCTTTTACCGTTTCTATATCCACAACTCGTCCTATTTGAAATTGAGGGATAAACTCACCTGCTTTTGCTACAGGAATATCGGATGTCACTGGATAACCAGCCGCTAGCCACCCTTGAAACCCTCCATCTAACACGGCAACTCGTTCGTGTCCTAAATAGCGTAACAGCCACCACAGCCGCGCCGCAAAAGCCAATCGGGAATCATCGTAAGCAACGACTGTAGTTTGGGAAGTTATGCCCATCGCCGATAGCTTTCCTGCCAACTCTGTGACGTTTGGTAAGGGATGCCTCCCTCCATGCTGACTTACTGGACTAGAAAGATCGAGGTTTAAGTCTAGGTAGTAAGCATCAGGAATGTGGCTTGTTTGGTACTGTTGCCGTCCGAGTTGCGGATCGGCAAGGGAAAAACGACAATCTGCGATCGCCACTTGCGGATCTGCTAGATGTTCGTAAAGCCATGCGGCAGTGACGCTGTGAGTCATTTATTTTTTTGCATAGTAGAGGGACGGCGCAAGTCAAAAGTCAAAAGTCAAAAGTCAAAAATAATTACTCATTCTCCTCTAACCCTAAACCCTAAATCCTTTCCCGACTCCCGACTCCCGACTTCCGACCCCCGTTCTTTAGAATTTTTAATAAATTTTCTCATCAAATCGTTCTACTGTAACGATTTAGGTGGAATACTAAATACACTCGCAAACTTTGTCGGTAGCAGTTGACTATAAAAGTTGAGAAATTTAGCATGAGCAGCAATTTAGCAACCAAACTTCGTGAAGGGACGAAAAAAGCCCACACAATGGCAGAAAATGTTGGTTTTGTCAAGTGTTTTTTAAAAGGAGTAGTAGAGCCAACTTCTTACCGCAAGCTGGTAGCTAATCTCTATTTCGTCTACTCGGCGATGGAAGAAGAAATGGAGCGGCATCAGCAGCACCCAATCTTATCAAATATGTACTTCAAGGAATTAAATCGCCAGCGCAGCCTGGAGCAAGACCTGAAGTATTATTACGGCAATCAATGGCGCGAGCAAATTAGCCTATCTCCGGCTGGAGAAGCTTACGTGCAACGGATAAGGGAAGTCTCTAATACTGCTCCAGAGCTACTGATTTCGCACCTATATACTCGTTATTTGGGCGACCTTTCTGGTGGACAAATTCTCAAAGGTATTGCTCAAAGAGCGATGAATCTTGCTGATGGGCAAGGTACTGCTTTTTATGACTTTGCTGAAATTCCCGATGAAAAGCAATTTAAAAGCACCTATCGGCAAAAACTAGACGAATTACCGATTGATGAAGCTACAGCAGATCGCATTGTTGAAGAAGCTAATGCTGCTTTTGGCATGAATATGAAGATGTTTAACGAACTAGAAGGTAATTTGATCAAAGCGATCGGTGTTATGTTATTCAACACTCTCACTCGCCGTCGCACTCGTGGTAGTACCGAACTAGCAACCAGCAATTCATAATTGGTCATTAGTCATTAGTCATTGGTCTTATAGATAACAAATGACAGGTGACAAATGACGATCGCAAGTTACAATCCTGGGGATGAGGTGATAGAAATGTCATCGGGTCTTCAGGATTGTCTGCTGTTTAGGTAGGTGGTAATGGGTAATGGGTCATTGGCATTGATAACTAATAACCTTTTACTGTCTCTCAATGCACTCTGGCGTATCGTTGGTTGGATTGTTGACTTTGGTGCTAACGGGATAGGCAACCATTGCCTCTGGAGAGTAAGGTTGCAGCAATGGTTCTAGCTGTTCTGGTTCTTGAATTTGAGGATCGAGCCACCGAGCGTAGTCTTCTGGTTTAAGAATAACTGGCATTCGGTCGTGAACCGATCGCAAAAGAGAATTAGCTGTTGTCGTCAGAAGAGTGCAAGAATCAATTTTTTCGTCCTCTGGTGCTTGCCAAGTTTCCCACAAACCGGCGAAAGCAAAAGGTTGCCCATCTTGTAAGCGAAAATAGAAGGGTTGTTTCTTACCCTTTTGTGGCTGCCATTCGTAAAAGCCATCAGCGACAACTAGACAACGGCGACGGCGAAATGCAGAACGAAAAGCGGGTTTTTCGGCGACGGTTTCTGCTCTGGCATTAATCAGTTTTGCACCTATTGTTATGTCTTTTGCCCAAGAGGGAATTAAACCCCAACGTAACATTTGAAACTGACGGCGATCGCCCTCTAACAATATTGTTGGGACTGGTTGAGTAGGTGCAATATTGTATCTTGGTGCTAATTCTGGAACGTTGGAAAGTTGGAAGGTAGAGGCGATCGCTTCTGCTGGTTGGCTTAAGGTAAATCTGCCACACATAATTAAATTTTAGATTTTAGATTTTGGATTTTAGATTGGTAATCGATCGTTTTGACTTTTGACTTTTAACTTCTTTATAATTTTCCAGTTCTCTATCAAAAGGAAGCCATGCTCAGATTGTATGATTTTTTACCTTCAGGAAATGGCTATAAAGTTCGGCTTTTATTAACTCAGCTCGGTATTCCCTTTGAGAGGGTGGAAGTCAATATTCTTAAGGGTGAAAGTCGTACTCCAGAATTTCTCAAGAAAAATGCTAACGGACGCATTCCAGTTTTACAGTTGGAATCGGGAGAATTTTTAGCAGAATCAAATGCTATTCTTTTCTATTTTAGCGAAGATACTGAATTTTTACCTGCCGATCGCTTACTCCGCGCCCAAGTTTTACAATGGTTATTTTTCGAGCAATACAGCCACGAACCAAATATTGCTACTTCTAGATTTTGGATCTCAATTTTAAATAAGGCGGATGAACACAAAGCAGCATTAGAACAGAAACGTAAAGCTGGCTATGCTGCGCTTGCAGTGATGGAACAGCATTTAGATGAGCGGAAATTTTTTGTAGGCGATCGCTATTCTATTGCTGATATTGGCTTATTTGCCTATACTCATGTCGCTGATGAGGGAGGTTTCGATCTATCTCATTTTCCAGCTATTCAAGCATGGATAGAACGAGTCAAAGCACAACCGAACTATATTCCAATCACGCAGTCTTGAATTATAGCGCGATCGAACATCTATAGTTATTGTAGGGGCGAGTTTTGTCAAAATATTTGTTTGACAATGGTATTCTGAGATAAACTCACCCTTACAGTTTATGCAGCCAAAAAACTAGATTTAGAAGCGGAAAGTCGTGCGGATAGTTGCTAACCAAATATCGTTATTGTCTGCGATATGACCTGGGTTAGTAACAAGAACCACACCTGGAGTAATAAATAGATTATCGCTGACTCTGAAACGGTAGAACATTTCAAAATGCAGTGAAGTTGCTTCATCTTTAACTCCTACTCTTTTTGGCAATTCATTTTGAGGGTCTCCAGCACTTCCAATCCCTACTGTATCTAAGTTACGGTTATTATCGGTAACAGGAACTTCTGGTTCACCCCTACGAGAAGTTTCAAAAAAAGGTACGGGTGTACCGCGTGTTTCGGGTCCCGCATCAACTAGTTTTGGTGGCATACCAAAGAGGAAGGCAAATAAATCTCCCTCTCTACCAAATGGATCTGATAAACCAAGAGAAAATAGGTAAGTGGCTGCATTAGCAAAAGGTTTCTTTCCAGCAGAAGCCCCAATGCCTGTTAGGGGATCGCGGAATTCCGCACCATCGGGGAGTTCTTCTAAGAAATTGGTAAACATGTATCCTCCCCATGCACCGAAGGTCAAATTTTGTGCCACGCGCCATTGCACAGTTGCACCAATTGCATTTGTTTTAGCAGGTGCATCTCCAAGAAATACACCACAACACGGTTCAAAGCCCGAAGGTTGGTTTGGATCGAGTATATTAAGACCAGCCGGAGGAATAGATGAATCAGACCACAAACCATTGGTTTCTGCATTAACGCTACCTGTAAATGTCCCTAGGGTTCCATCACTGGTGTAGGCATTGACATAAGTTAAACCAGTAATTAAGTTGTTAGTTGGTGTTGCTAAAAGTTGCACGCCCAATGCACTGCGGTCTGCTCCAAAAATTCCACTGTCTGGATTGCCGCTTCCTCCAGTACCATAAGCTACTTGTAGCCGTGCATTTTTGGCAAACAACCAGTCAAAACCTGCCCCTGCATCTAATACGCCACCAATTTTGAAAATTGGACTAGCCTCGCCAAAGCGAGAAATTGAACCCCTGCCAGTGTCAAAGTAAGCTGAGTTGGCTGAAAGGACGTTACTTAGACTAAAACCAAAAGGAATGACGCTAAAGACAACGCGATCGTTAAAAGCCGGAAATCGATATTCTAGTAGGTCTAAAATGACATCATTATTTAAACCTGCTTGATAAGAGAACCGCGCCATATAGGTATTGAGGGATTCAGCATTTGTAAAGCCACCACCGTCAAAATTACCAGTAACCAAATAAGTCCGCAGACGGTCTTTACCAGTAAACGAGGTTTCCAATCCTAAGCGAATCAAGTGAGCAAGAACTGTATTCTTGTCTGGATCTCCTCGATCTATACAATTAACTTCGTCATTATTGTTACGATCGCTGAAAGGTCCTGTATCGTCTGGAAAAACTCTACATCCCCCAGGGGGATCGCCGCCAAAGGCACTGGCTACGCCAAAAATAACTTCTCCGCCTAGAACGGTAGTGGTGGAGAATTGATTGGCTTCTAACTCGGCTGTCTGTGCCTCTAAAGCGTCAACTCGACCCCGCAAAGTGGCTAATTCATTGCTAAATTCCGATTGTAAGCGATTCAGGGTTTCTAAATCTTCTTTACTGACGACATCTGCCGTACCAGCAGCAATCAGTTCGTCAATCCGTTCCATAGCTGCATTCAAGCCTGCGGCAAACTCGTAGCGCGTCATGGCACGATTGCCTCGAAAAGTGCCATCGGGATAACCTGCAATCACACCATAGCGTTCTACTAAAGATTGCAACGCCTGAAATGCCCAATCTGTCGGCTGCACGTCTGATAGTTGAGATACGGATGTGACTTGTGCCAGCGTCGAAGATGTGTTTTGTATGTGTTGAGCTGTATAGTTGAAAAGCTCTGTATTCGGCGTTGCTGGTGCTAGAGGTGCTAAGGTAGCTGCACTGGTTCGGTTTGTCTCCAGCTTTTTTAACGATTCAGGTGTTGTTGGAGTTGGCTGAGATATGGCTATATCTGTCTCGCCTGCCTGTACTGCGGCTGTCCTAAATAGCAACACAGAAACAGCTACAGGTGTTGTCAATAGCAAGATGGAAAATATCGACAATGTAGATTTAATTCTCGTAGATTTAATTCTCACAGTTACTTCCCTCTCATCCACAATTCAAGGTTTTGAAGTTCTGACAAAAACTGGCAGGAATTCTAGAAAACTTCCGTTGAGTGTCGATGCAACCTGAAAATGATAAAAATTTTCTTTCTTAGAAGCTAGAATGACATGATTGCGATCGATGCACTCTAAATTAATCAAAAATCTTAATTTTTAGCTGACATAATTTTTTCAAACAAAATAGACACGGCTTTTTACTTCACCGTGTCGTACTTAGCAGTACTATTAAGAGCGTAGAATGGGCATTGCTTAACCCACTACTAAGCTATTTTTGAGAGTGATGTTTGAACGTCAGATATCGGTGAGTTTTTTTCTGAAAAAACATACATGCACAGGCATAGTTTTAATTACCAAAGTTATGTGCCTGTCAATTAAGTTTTCGCTCCGACCACCCTACTTGAGTAAAAAAGAGAGATATTTTTCTTATTCTGGACAGCGTTCTTCACTCGTACCGAGCAAAACTGTACGGCTACCTGCGGAGGGACAATCCCTGACGGCGGCGTGTTTGAAGTCACGACTGAAGGTTTTATAAATGTCATCGATCGTGTCTGCCGATCGCGGTCTTTTTTCTGGCATTCCACTGCTGACAACCGCAGGCTGAACGGGAGGCGGCTCAAATTTTAAATAGGGGAACACGCCCGCAAGAGGTTGAATTTTTTTCGCTTCTTCAGTCAGATCGGAAACTCGAATTCCTAAATTGAATTTACTCTGAATCGCAGTTTGAGCGGTTGCGGTTTTTGTCATGAGTGAAGCTATCAAAGTGCCTGGAACAGAGACGCTAGTTGCTTCGCCTGCCCGTCCGTGAATCCCGACTAACTCGCCGCGATCGTTAAAAACAGGACCGCCACTCATTCCCCGTTGCGTTGCACAACTGTATTGAATGCTGTAACCTCCATCCGCAGTGCGAGGAGTAATTTTAATGACTTCGCCAGGAGCAAATAACCTTTGCCGTCGCGCTATTTCATTCCCGGGATCGGGCCAGCCAGATACGAAAGCTCGTTCGCCTTGGTTGGGGCTACCTGGTAGGTTTGCTAAAGGATAGTTCTTGTTACTCTGAAATTGGACGATCGCCACGTCAAGTCCTTGAATAGTTTCGCCGCTTTCACCCTGTTCTTTTCCCATCGGCACGATATTCGATCGCGTGCTTTCGTCATCTACGGGATAAACTTCGCCATCAAAGGTACGTACTCCGTAAAAACCGCCTCTACCGCGAACAACGTGCAAGTTAGTCGCTACGTAATAAATGTTGCCACGCTTGGCGATAATGACTCCAGACCCAGGGTTAAACTCGCGTCGAGCTTCAACATCACCTTTTTTTAGGTCTTGACCGACTACAACTGTTGTTTGCGAAGCGATCGCGTCAATTTCTATCTGGCTCAAAGTTTTGGCATCAGTACTAGGCTGAGTTTGCTGAGCGATCGCATCTGCTTGTAAGGCAGTCAGTACCGATGTTTTAGATTTAGAGGCAATCGGCGCTACCACAACGGTAATAACTACAGCAATAAAAATTGTAAATTTTAAATTTCGAGTTTGAAAAAAACTTTTCCAGCTATTCATAGTAGGGGCTAGGGAAAAGGGAGTAGAGAGTAGGGAATAGGAAGTTAATTACCAATTGCCAACTACCAATTACCCATTACCAATAACATAACAATTAGATCTCGTTTTGCGATTGAGGTTGAGCCAAGTTTTTTTCAGCTTGATGCTGAAAAGCAGCGATTGGAATTGCCCAACTCAGCGCTTCCATTTGATGAAATAGTTCTACTGATGGCTTTGTACCATCGGCGAATGTAAATACATCGATACCTTGAAGTGGGTATTTCAAGCGACCGTTGATCCCGATAAGTTCTCCTTTTTGATTCAAAACAGGTCCACCACTCATCCCTTGTTCGACTTCGTTGGTGTAACCTACACTATACCCCTCTGGTAAAGTTCGCTCTAAGAGTAAAGCAACAGTTCCCGTTGTCAGCCGAAATGCTTTAATTCCCCAGTTACGTGTTTCTTCAACACGACTTTTATTGAGGAATTGATAATTGGGAAAACCAGATGCATATACGCGATCGCCTTTTGTTAAGCCACCGGAATTTCCTAAGACAGCGACGCGATAGGATTTGGGGCTATCAAATTGTAGTAAGGCGAGATCCACACCTGCTAAAGTCTGCACGAACTGGCGGCGGGCTGGATAAGTCGCGCCATCAGCAGTGAGAATGGTATAATCACCGTTCTCACTACCTGCTACTACATGGTCGCAGGTGAGAACGGTGTATGTCCGCGCTTGACGCTGCACGATTGCCCCAGAACCCATACTTGTTTTTGTCAATACTCGTACTGTCACTTGTTGAGCGATTTCTGCTACTGCAGAACTTTCTACTCGATCTACAGGTGTTGTAGTAGCAATTTTCTCAGTGCTAGCATCGGATTTTGTATTCGGTTTTGATGGTATTAACCATAAAGTCGCAGCGATTGCCAGCAGTCCGAAGTTCAATAAAACAATAGCGGCTGATGATAATCTCACTTTTGCTGCGTCCCAGTTCTAATCGCCCGATCGACTGCCATTCTTCGATTACGAGGTTCGAGTTCGCGATCGCTCTCAATCTCTACTCCTCATTCACGTACTTTATTCCGCTGACAATGCTTGCTCGACTTCTTCACCAAAAGGTGCGTAATATTGAGGCGCGCTTTGTTGCACTGCCGTACCCGTACCTTTGAGGCTAAAAGTCACTAATTGTTCGAGAATTTGGCGCTCTTTGCCTCGATCGGATTCGCGCAATGTCATCAGAATATTTTTCCGGCTGCAGATTTCGTTCCGACTGCCAACATAACAAATGACTGGTCTGCTGTTAACTCGTCCGTATGTCAGTTGCAAGTTTCTCAGCTTCCCGCCTTTGGCTGCTACAACTTCAGTCAAGCGATCGCTAACTATTTTACACCGCTGATGCGGCGTGTATTGCGTCCCAAACTCATTGCTGTTCCAGGTAATAACTGGTGCTGTGATCCGTTCGCCGCGTTTGGCGATCGTCGCATAGCCCTGACCTGAAGCTATGCAATGAAAAGTTGTCGCACCGCCAGCCCTAGCTACCGATTCTGCTCGGACGAACTCGCTGCCTAGTCCCATGCTACTAACAACTGCGATTGCTGTTGCTAAATATTTAGCTAAATTTTTGGTTGTACGATTCCGTATCATCGCCTGCACCTCAAGGAAAGGTAAAATTTCAATTGCCTAAACCGTAAGCTCAAGTACCATAAACTTGACAAGTTTGCTTGACGAGACTAGCGTATTTGAACTATACCGCGATCTACAAACAAATATGCAGCGATTCCGGTCGAAATTTATAAATAAATATAAAATTATACTTCAATAGCTATTTTATATACGTAATATTCCTGTACAAGCACTTCATATACGTACTAAACAGGAAGTCAAAAGTCAGAAGTCAAAACTGAGGAGATCGGGAGTTACCTAGATCGCTCACCGTTCACTACTCACTACTCGCTACTCACTTCAACTGTCAAATCTCCGACCAATCTTGAATCAGGATTTGAGCTTGAGAATAGAGAGGACTGTCTTGAGGAATTTGTCTGGCAGTAGCGATCGCTTCAGCAAAATTATTACTTCCTGCTAGTTGCTTAGCATGTTCCAAATGACACTCATTTAATATTGCCCGAGCTTCGGCGTAAACGGTCGAATCACGGGTGACTGTTTCAGCTCTATTCGCGCAAGCTTCGTATCTTGCCTGATGTTTCAAAGTTTGAATTTCATCTATGACTTGAGCTGTCAGACGAAACTGAATATACGAATAAACCACTGCTCCCAAAGCCACAATACCGACACCAATGCCCGCACCGACAAAAAATAAAGTAGAGGTGGATAAGCGGCGTTGTCTCGCTGGCGCACCTAGCCGGACTGAATCATCCGTACTAGAGCTAGCCGGACTACCATGCTGTGCCGAAGAGAATTGAGCAGTCGCCCGAACTTCTTGCCTTGGTGAAGGTAGCGAGGTTTCTGGCAGCGATGTCGGAGGAATGACTTCTGTTTCATTTGGCTGTAGTGGTAAATTGGCTTTGGTCGTCTTCGCGTCAGGGGTGACTGGTACAGATGCTTGTGGGTGCGTGGGTGCAGGCGGAGATTGAGGAATAGGATTATTGATAACTTCTTCAGATCTGCGGGTAATAGTAGCTTTTAATACTTGTTTTAATTGTTCTACTGAAGCAAAGCGATCGCTCGGTGATTTTTGCAGGCACCGCATGACAGCAGCTTCTAGTTGCGGCGATAAATGCTCGCAACCAGGCTGCAACCTGATGGGGATCGGTGGTTTTGTCTTGTGTGCCATTGCCCAACCCATACCCGTAATCGAGTAAGCTTGAGCGTCAAAGCCGAACGGATCTGTGCCGCTGAGGAGTTCGTAGAGGATGACACCCAAACTGTAGATATCTGCTCTTGCGTCTATAGTGTGAGCAGCCCGTAACTGTTCTGGAGCTGCATAGCGAAACGTACCAATAAATCCATAAGTCAGATTCGTGCGATCGAGCGATTCATCGCGGATTTTGGCAATCCCAAAGTCCAGAATTTTCACCAGTTCTCCCAGTGCTGTGGGTACGACAAATATATTGTCTGGTTTGAGATCGCGATGAATCACCTTGACGTGTTCGCTCGCTGTCGCTCCGCTCCACCAGAGGTCAACACCTGCGTGAGCTAAACGCAATCCTTCACAAACCTGAGTCACAATTTTGATCGTTCGCTCGACGGGTAGCCGTTGCTGTTGCTTCAGCAATTGTTTCAGGCTTTCCCCGCGCAGATACTCCATGACATAGAAAGGATGCCCTTCATCTGTAACACCATAATCGCTCACATTCACGATATGGTCATTTTTCAGCGCCGCACAAATGGCAACTTCCCGCTCGAACCGCTTTCTCAAGGACTTTGATGCCGCCAACTTGTCCTTAAGTAGCTTCAATGCTACGTGCTGACCCAACAAGGTATCCATTGCCAGAAAAACATCGCCCATTCCGCCCGAACCCAAGCGCCTCTCCAGGCGATAGCGTTGGCGATCGCCAATACTCCGACCAATCCAGGTTTCTGGCTGAGCAGGGAATGTCATGGAGCTTACTCTATTTGTTGCTTGTTCCAGGCTTGTCGCCTTTTTTGACCGCGATCGCGAACGAAACTATGATACTACTATTATCACTTGACCAGCGACTAGCGATCGGCGACCAGTTATTAGTGACCAGTGAAGAAAGGAGTCAGAAGCCAGGAGTCAGGAGTCAGAAGAAAGTATTGTACATCTCGATCGCGCAGCACGACGCATCACGCACCACTCACTCTAAATCGAAATATTGTCTAACAGCCGAGCGGGTTTGAGTTGTAGAGGCGTTGCACCGTGTTCGTATTCGTCGGGAAAAATTGCTCTAACGCGCTTAACTACTGAAATCATGTAGCGGTAGTCTGGCGCTGAGCTGTTGGGGATGTATCCTGCTTCTTGCGCCAAAATCGAAGGAACTCCATTCATGATTTGGTAGATTTGCTGGCGCAGGTTTTCGTCTACGTTAGGTGCAACCAGAACGACACCAGGGGGGACTTCGTGCGGATCGGTGTAGAGAATGCGAAACTCAGTCGGACTGAAACGGGAACCGTGCAGGTAAAATTCTTCTTTAGAGAGAGCGCCTGCTGTAGCTTTACCTATAGCCACCCATTCCAAAACTGTTTTAGGTGTAGGTGCAAGCATAATCTCTGCTAGAGTTAAGCCGTAGAGATTGTAAATGGGAAAGAAATATCCCGTAGCTGAACCCGGCTGTCCGAGAGCAAGTGGGTGATTTTGTAATTCTTTTAATTCCATAATTGGATTATCTTTACGCACGACTAGAATAGAACGCAAATTAGCGATCCCTTGGAGGGAAAATAGTGGAATGTATTGGTGTTGGGAGATCGCGATCGCGGCTAATCCAGGCTCGGCAAAAGCTAGCGACCAAGCACGATTGCGGATTCGTTCTAGAGCCTTATTTTCGTTAAAAGCAGGTTCTAGCTGCACGATAACGCCAATTTTTTCACTTAAATATCGATTAAGTTTTGCATAACGATTGACGGTCTGTTCCCCCGCATCATAACTGACAACACCGAGCACTAAACCTTGACGCTTACTCGATAGCGATCTCACTCCACAAGCTGTTAGTAGAAATAATTGTAAAAGTAACCAACGGCGGGAGAACTTTTTAAAAGTCGGAAGTGGAAGAGTGGAAGCTGGAAGTAATGCAGTAAATCGATCGGGAAGGCTCATTTTAGGAGACGACGGCAAAAATCGGCGGCTTTTTGAGGATCGGGAATTTCATTTGCTAATCGATTAACTAATTCCAACTCAGAAATTTGCGTTCCAGATTTTAAAACTTTTTGAATGAGAATTGGCGCAATTGGTCCGATTAGATCGATTAAAGTTTTTTCGCACCGTTGAATAAAATTAGTATCTAGCGCTGACTGCGCTGAATTATTCGATAATTGAGTATTTGAAAATTTATTGATGTTAGCGTTGTTAGTTTGAGATTTAGCTATTGACTCAATTTCGATCGTTTTTACCTGGGACTCAAATTCTGCTTGTTGCTTGGCAGGTAGGTACACTGAAAGATTTTCTACCAACTGCTCGACACTGTAAGATTGAGCTGCAACTTGTCGAAACACCGTGGGAGCAATCGGTCCGGCAAATTCTGTAAAAAGCTTTAACAACGAGCGATATTGAGCTGACAGAGATACATCGGTAGCTTCTGGCGGAACTAAGGGTGCAGACGGGTGTTGGGTAAAGTTAGGTGGGAAAGTTGGATCGGGTAGCTGAGTGGTAGTCAGTTCGGACGGGGATGTTAAAGGAGGCAATGTAGCAATTGTCGTTGCCGCACCTAAGCCTGGGACGACCGTATTGTTTGCCAAATCGATCGCTACGGCAGCCTGCAAGGCTTGACTTAACTCGTCTACAGAAGTAAAGCGATCGCGGGGCGATTTCTGCAAGCATCGCATGACGACGGCTTCTAGTTGTAGCGAAAAATGCTCGCAATGAGGCTGCGATCGTAACTGGATGGGGGGCTTGGAAGCATGAGCGAATACCCATGACATGCCACTAATCGTATTGCTATGGCGACGGAAATTAAACCCAAATGGGTCAGTACCGGTCAGCATTTCGTAGAGAATTACGCCAAGGCTGTAAATATCGGCACGTTCATCTACTTCTGTCCCCAGCTCAAACTGTTCGGGAGCTGCATAGTGAAAAGTCCCAATAAAAACATTTGTCAGGTTAGTAAATTCATTTGTATCGTTACAAATTTTAGCAATGCCGAAGTCGAGAATTTTTACTAATTCTCCCAAGGCAGTCGGGACGAGGAAAATATTATCTGGCTTGAGATCGCGATGGACGACTTTGATCTGCTTGCTGGCGGTTGCTCCATTTTGCCATAAGGTTACGCCTTGATGCGCCAGTCGCAAACCTTGACACACCTGGACTGCGATCGACATACTGCGTTCGATACCTAACTGTTGCTGTTGGCGCAGCAGTTGTCCTAAGCTCTGCCCTTGCAGGTACTCCATGACGTAGAAAGGATACCCCTCATCGGTAACGCCATAGTCGCTGATATTAACGATATGATCGCTTTTGAGCGCAGCGCAGAGAGTCACTTCCCGCTCGAACCGCTTTCTCAAGTCGGCTGATTCTGCTAGCGATGCTTTGAGGATCTTTATAGCAACTAGCTTACCAATCGGTACGTCCCGAGCGACGAAGACATCTCCCATTCCGCCCGCGCCTAGATGTTGTTCTAGTCGGTAACGCTGGCGATCGCCTACGCAGCGACCGAGCCAGTTGTCTTTTTGTAGTGGCGAGTTCATGGAGCAGAGCGCGTTAAAACTGGTTGTGAAAATCACTGTTGGCAAACAGTATAGGCGATGACTTTCAGGCTAGAAGTAACTCAGCCTGCTAAACATTAAAAATATTTTCCTCCTATCACCACTAAAACCAAATATTAACTTTTGCTGTTAAAATTCCTCGATCGAGGCAGGGGGCAGAAAGAAGAAATTGGATTTCGCCCTCAGCTATACGGGTTTAAGCTCCTAATATTTGTATTTGTATAAGAAAAGTATAGATCGAGATATATTGACGAGACGCGATCGCAGAAATACGGTGTCCCGAGCGAATCTCCTAAGTTTACATAGCTTTGTGCGGCATCCCGGCAACACACCGCTCGCCGGTTGAGGAGATTATCTTCTACCGTCTGCTTTTTCCTTTTGCCTTTCGAGCACCCTTGACAAAGCTATTAGCTATGAGCCGGTTGGTGAAGCCAGAACTAGTCAGTGCAAATGCTTGTTTCTCATGCTAACCGCTGAAGGCTGAATGCTATTGGCGGCGCGATCGCTTGACCCTAGCTTTTAGCTTAGCCTTAAAAATCTTTGTTTGTTTTTAAATACTATTTTATTGTATTGGTAGATACTATCACTAGTAGATACTATCATATGTTGCTGCTCGGCATTGCAACAAGACGTTGTAACAATATGTGCAGAACGTGCATATATCGAGTTGGTAGAGAGTATAAAATTTTAATGAAATTGGAGAGAACCCGAATTTTCGGTAATATACTTCAATCTCAGAGAAAATTTCCAAGCTACAACATCAAACTACAGCATAATTAAAAAAATAAAAATACTATGATTCAGTCTTCTGCACGTCTGGAGATTGGTAGACGTGACGGTAGTAAGCAAGAGTTTTCACTCAACGGCGATGTAGTGAGAATTGGTCGAGCGGGAGATAATAACCTAGTCTTGAGCGAAAGTAATGTTTCGCGCTATCACGCTCAGCTGGCGCCCCAAGGAATGAGTGGATACTTGCTAACAGATTTAGGAAGTAGTACTGGCACTTTCGTCAATAATACCAGGTTAGCACCCAGTCAACCGAGGCAATTAAAAGATGGAGATACGATTAGAATCGGAGGCTGCGAATTGCGCTTTTGCAGCGCCGAGGCAGTAACTACAGGTGCAACTGCAACCCAGATGACGGGAATAGGGACAACCGTTGGTTACGAAGCCACAAATTTTGCTGCGCCACCTCAAGCGATTCAGACTCAGATCGTGACTCCTATACTGCGAGTGACGACACCAGGGGGAACGCAAGATATTCCCATTACTAAAGAGCGGATGGTTGTCGGTCGCGACCCTACTTGCGATATCCCGCTAAATTTTCCCCAAGTTTCGTCACGGCACGCCGAACTGGTCGAGCGTCACGGCAGCTACAGGATTGTAGATTTAGGTAGTAGAAATGGGTTGTTGTATCAAGGGCAACGCATTAGCGAACGGCGGTTAGGAGATGGAGATGCTATCCAGATTGGGTCTGGAATTACTCTAACTTTTCAGACAACTGCTACTGACCAAGTGCCGAGCATCACGCATCAACTGAATTTAAGCAACCGGAATAATTTAACCATCGGTCGCGACGCGCAGAACGATATTGCGATCGACCATCCGACGGTATCGCGCTATCATGCCAGGATTTCGCGTCAAGACGGTACGTTTGCGATCGCCGACCTCAATTCCAGTAACGGTACTTTCGTCAACGGCAAGCGCGTCAGCGGTTCGCAGTCCCTCAGACCTGAAGATACGATCCGCATCGGTCCGACTCGCTTTGTCTTCAACGTTGATGAGACTTTAGTTAGCTTCAACGAAGAAGGTAATCTGCGTCTGGATGCCGTCAACTTAACGAAGGTTGTCGGTAAAGGTACGACCTTACTCGATGACATTTCGCTGTCGATCTTGCCGCGAGAATTTATCGTAATTGCCGGAGTCAGCGGTGGTGGTAAATCGACCCTACTCGACGCACTTAACGGTTTTCGTCCGGCGACGAGCGGCATGGTGCTGGTCAATGGAGAAGATTTATACAAAAACTTCAACGCTTACCGTACCGAACTCGGTTACGTCCCCCAAGATGACATCATCCACAAAGAACTGACAGTCAAGCAAGCGCTCGATTTTGCCGCTCAGCTAAGGATGCCTTCAGATACGACTCCTGGCGAACGCCAGAAGCGGGTACAAGAAGTTTTGACAGACTTAGAATTGCTGCAACGTCAAGACGTACCTGTAAAAGCATTAAGCGGCGGACAGCGCAAGCGGGTATCGATTGGCGTAGAGCTAATTACCAAACCCAGTTTGTTTTTCCTCGATGAAGCAACATCCGGTCTCGATCCTGGTACGGAACTTCAGATCATGAAGTTGCTGCGGAAGTTGTCAGATCAGGGACGGACAATTTTGCTGATTACCCATGCCACGAAGAACGTAACGCTGTGCGATCGCGTGGTATTTTTGGCAAAAGGGGGTCGAGTCGCCTATTTTGGTCCGCCAGCAGAAGCAATTGACTATTTTGGCGTAGAAGAGTTCGACCAGATCTACAGCAAAGTAGAACACGAACTCTCTCCTGAAGAGTGGCAGCAACGCTTTAGAAATTCGCGCCACTATCACAAGTACGTGCTAGAGCGCCAGCAACAGCTGCAGATGCCGCAAATGGCACACAGAAGCCACCGAGCCAAACAAAAACCTGGCAGCGAAATTAAGCAAGTTTCGGCATGGCAGCAGTTCATCATTTTGTCGCGGCGCAACTTAGCAATTTTGATGCGCGATCGCGCTGGATTATTCTTAATGGGTGCGATCGCGCCAATTCTCGGCATACTAGATTTTGTCACCTGGCAGCGTAATGTTTTCAACCTTAAAGAAGGCAATGCGGGACAGGTAATCACCATGCTGTTTTCCGCTGCTTTAATTGCGGTCATTGTGGGTAGCTTGGCAACTATGCGGGAGATTGTCAAAGAACAAGAGATCTATCGCCGCGAACGCATGATCGGGCTAAAAATTCTGCCCTACATTCTGTCTAAAGTCTGGATTGGGATCGTACTAGCTCTATATCAAGCGGCAATCTTCTTGTTGTTTAAGTGGCTGGCAATCGATCTTCCTGGTGGTACGGACGAGCTATTTAATATGTATATCACCTTCTTCCTTGCTACCCTAGCTGGAATGGTGATGGGACTTTTGGTATCGGCTATTTCGCCCAACCAGAACGTAGCACCCCTACTCACAATTATTTTCCTCGTGCCACAAATTACGTTTGGTGGCGGCATGTTACCTGTAGAAACTTTCGGACCTCCAGGGCAATTAATCAACCGTCTCACGATTACAAAATGGTCGTTTGAGTCGTTAGTTACCATCACAGGTATGGGTCGCGATATTGCTGACGATCCCTACTGGAAACTGTCAGACAAAGACCGCGAAAAACAAACTCCCGAGCAGAAAAAACGCAGTCAGTGCTTGGGCACAAAAATGTTTAAAAACTGCGAATTTCCTGGACTAATGGCGAAATACGATCCAGTGGTTGACAAGCCAGAACCAGTCAAACCTAAAGATCCTGGTAAGGCTCCTTCAGATCCTAGAAAACTCGACGACTATGAAAAGAAAGTCGACAAATACAAAAAAGATGTCGATATTTGGCAAAAGGATTATAGTGAGTGGAAAGGGAAATTTGAGGGTGCGATTAAGAGTGGGGAAGGATTAATCGAACGCTTCAAAAAAGACTATGGTAGTGCGTTCAAAGTCAATTTGGCATGGCACTGGTCAATGTTGGGAGTGCTAATGGTTGCTATGTTTGGCATCTTATTTGCCGTGCAAAAGCGCAAAGATATTGTTTGATGTAAGTCATACACCAAAGGTCAAAAGTCAAAAGTCAAAGGTCAATGTAAGGGCGGGTTTATCCAAAGTTTTCATTTTTTGTTGAAGATTTATTTTTATTTGAAGATCTCAATAAACCCGCCCTGAATCAAAATACAAAATATGGGTTTACCAAGATTTAAATCTAAAAATAGAGATTTTTAGTAAATCTGTCCTTTTAAATACTCTGTAGAGAGCGGGATTGTAAATCAAAAATCAATTATAGCGATACATCGTAAGGGCGCGTAACTATGCACTCCCATATATCGTGTATCTAAAATCAAAACTCTTAATTGAAAAATTATGCTACAAAATTTGAGAACAAAAGCATTAACAATAGTGGCATTATCAGCATTGTCATTTTTTGTGGCGATGCCAGCTGTAAAAGCACAATCAGGTACTGCACAAACCTCTTCAGCTAATGCTGCAAAGAATTGTATTTGCGATCCGAAAGATCCTTTCGACCCTAGGTCAAGAATGCCAAAAGGACCATTTAAAGGTCAGTGCTTGAGTTGCGAACAACGCTCTGTGAGAATGCTCTCTCCCAGGGAGGCTGCACCATATAGACCCGCACCAGGAATGATGGTGTTTGCCAACTTCAAACATAAGGGTAAATACTGGATAGCTCAGATTCCCAAAAATGCTGTAGAAGATGCTATCTTTCAAATCCAATATTTTAATGTTTTACGCAGTCCGTACAGCGCCCACGGACAGATGCGCTTTCGTCTCAAACCAGGTCGCGAAGCAATTTTAGTTCCCCAGTCCGCAACTAATAAGAAACAAAAAGCAATTCGGATGCGAGATTTTATTTATTCTGCTAATGCTATTTGGCTACGATCGGGAGTATGGGACCCCGTTTCGGGATTGGTTGATTTTTATGCTGTAGCTCATGAAATAGTCGGCTTAGAAGATAGAATTCAAGATGCTGTCAAGTATCCATTTACGGATCGAATCGAGCAGATTAGATTAGCATTAACTCCACAGCAGAAACAGCAATTGTTATTCAATGTCATTATGCAAGGCAATCGCGATCGCACTAATCTCATGTACGATACTCTCAAACGCAATTGTACGACGGAATCCCTTCGAGCGATCGATAGCACGATTGGTTATAAACCCAAATCGCCGCAAGAAAAACAAGAATATTTTCTCGGTATACCCACGGGTCCAGAACTCAATGAAGCTCTATTGAATCAAAACCTAACTCCCGAAACTTTGAATCAGTTATTAACAGAGCAAATTCAAAAACTACCAAAAGTTCAGTTGCCAACACCTCCTTTAGATGCGATCGTCCGACGCAGACTTGTAGATCCTCGTAAAATGCCAAACTTAGAAGCAGAATTTGCAACTGAATTCAGCAGTCGAAAACGTTAAACAATACAATTTTCTTGTCAATATGCAACTATGAAATCTCTGACAAAAAACATAAATTGTTTCTTAACAAGAGTTGTATTATGTTGGGGGTTGCTCGGTATCTCTCAACCACTAAATGCTCAATCTCCTACTGATACAGCCAATCTTATTTCTAATGTTAGATCGGCTCAATTTGAACAATTGTGTTCTCAACGTTCGATAGCCTGCGCAGATATTGGCAAGGCTGCTCATCTGACCACAGATTTAATTTATCAGTTGTTTGATACTGAACGAAAGAAAGATACAACTCAACGTACTAACGTTATCAATCGGATTGCTCGATTATATGAAGCTAAACAAATTAATGTAATCAATAAAAGATTAAAGCTTTCTGATTTCTTTGTCGTTAAAAAAGATAGAGTTTTTGGCGGATACGCGATTTTAATTCGGCAATTAGAAAGGCGACAGCTAGGGAGAAGAAAACTTTCTTATGTTATTGCCTTTAAAGGAACTTATGTAGGCTTAGAAGATCCCAACGATCTCGCTGCAAATGTAGCTGGAATACCAGTTAATATGTATAAACATGCAGCAGTTTTAATCCATGAAGGATTTAAAAACTATGCTGGGTCAGTTTTTGCAGATGAAAAATCAAAAGAATTAGTATCTGAGATTTTACACTGGCAAAAACAACCTAATACTGATGTTGAAGTATTAGTTACCGGACATAGCTTAGGTGGAACTGCAATTCTCTACGCCGCAATGCTAGCAGATGCAGGAGTTTTACCTTCAAACATGAGAGTCATAGTTTTTGGTGCGCCAGCATTTACGCAACAAAATTTTCAACAGCGATATCCAAAACTAGTTTCAAGAATTACTAGAGTTGAGACTGAAGGAGATTTTCTCAGCTATGAGAAACCAGGATTAATGCGACCAATTTATGATACTCTCAATTATATTCCTTTAGGAAAGCCAATAAAAGCTATGGCTCCTGAAGAGTACAGAGAATTAATGAAAGAAAGAGAGATACTATTAAAACAATATCAAGCTTCCTCTTCTCCAGAGTCAAGGGCTAATTACTTTAATATAATGCAAAAAGTCATTGCGATGCAGTCAAATATTCACGTATACAGCTATCGATACTTTTATGAATATTATCGCAGAACTCAAGCTGCTAACTTAACTAGAAATGGCGATCGCTAGATTGTCATTGGTTATTGATTACCTGTTAAATGCGATCGTGCTAGCAGTATTCTACAATTGCGTGTCTCATTACTCAACGGAGATAATATAGCTTTATTAGTACTAAAATAAAGTATACCTTCTGGAACTTGTCCTATGGTTACTGCTATCCAAGTGCAAACTTATACCGTCGATGAATTTCTCGAACTGGAACTGCCAGAAGGAAAAACATACGAACTCATCAATGGTGTTATAGTACCGATGGCAGAACCATCTGGAAAACATGAAAATTTGCGTAGCGATTTGTTAGTTGCTTTGAGAACGGAAAGTAAAAGAGCTAACCTAGGACTACTAGTTCATCCTCAACCAGTCCTCGTATTAGGTAGAAAAGATACTCGCAAGCCTGACTTAATTGTAATTAAACGCGAAGATTGGAATCGGCAAACTCAAATAGAAGCAGTACTGAGAGAACCGCCTAGCATTGCAATTGAAATTGTTAGTACCAACTGGGAAGATGACTATAGAAACAAACCCCTTTGGTATGCTGCTTTTGGTGTACAAGAACTATGGATTATCGATCCGCTATTTCATCTCGATAGATATCCAGGTAGACGGAATCCGAAAATCTTGCAACCGACAATTTCTATAGGGCAATTGGTAAAGTCTGAAAGTATTTTGGCAGAAAAAGAATACCGCTTTGAGAGTTTTACAGGCAGCGATCGCCTAAAATCTCAATTTTTTCCCGATCTAGATTTAACTGTAGCTGAAATAATTGCCCTTGGAGAAGGGATTTAGCTAGCAAGTCAAAAGTCAAAAGCTAAAAGTCAAAAAAATATTCAACAGACCGATGCGATCGCAGATTGGAAGCTTTATGCTAGTACGAGTGAACTAAGTTGTAACTGTGAATGTCTGACCTCATCCTCTTCTGGCATCGTCGCGATTTGCGCATCTCTGACAACACCGGACTAGCTGCGGCAAGGCAACGAAGTCAAAAGGTAGTAGGAGTATTTTGCCTCGACCCTAATATCTTAGAACGCGATGATGTCGCTCCCGTGCGAGTAACGTACATGATAGGCTGTTTGCAGCAACTACAGCAACGTTACGCCCAAGTTGGCAGCCAGTTGTTAGTTTTGCATGGCGAACCCCATAAGGCTATCCCAGCGCTCGCTACTGCCCTGAGCGCAAAAGCTGTATTCTGGAACTGGGATGTAGAACCCTATTCTCAGGTACGCGATCGCGCCGTCATCGAAGCCTTAACAGAAAAAGGCATCCAAGTCTTAGAAGAAAATTGGGATCAGATCTTACACTCTCCAGATGATATCTATACGGGTTCCAACCAACCCTACACCGTATTTACTCCCTTTTGGCGGAATTGGAGTAGCAAACCGAAAGCCGCACCTGTAGACACCCTTAAAGACGTAGAAGGATTGACAGAACAAGAATTACAAACCGCAAAACAAGCAGGCGCGATCGCCCTACCTACTGCTAAAGATTTAGGGTTTAATTGGGAGGATGGCTTAGTTATCGAACCTGGGGAAGCATCTGCACGAGAGAGATTAGAACAATTTTGTCACAGGGCGATCGAAGAGTATAAAGAACAGCGAAATTTTCCCGCTCATGATGGTACATCTCAACTAAGTGCAGCATTAAAATTTGGGGCGATCGGTATTCGTACAGTTTGGGCTGCTACTGTAGAGGCAATGGAAAATGGTCGTAGCGATGAAGCTGAGACGAGTATTCGCGCTTGGCAGCAGGAACTCGCATGGCGAGAATTTTATCAACATGCCATGTATCATTTCCCTGAACTCGAACAAGGCGCATATCGACAACAATTCAAAAATTTTCCTTACGAAAATAACGAAGAATATTTTCAAGCTTGGTGCGAAGGCAGAACCGGTTATCCAATTGTCGATGCAGCAATGCGACAGATGAATAATATTGGTTGGATGCACAATCGTTGTCGCATGATCGTAGCAAATTTCCTTACCAAAGATTTGCTAGTCGATCCTCGATTGGGAGAAAAATATTTCTATCAAAGACTAATAGACGGAGATCTTTCTGCTAACAATGGCGGTTGGCAGTGGAGTGCTTCGAGTGGCATGGATCCCAAACCAATACGCATTTTCAACCCAGCCAGTCAAGCCCAAAAATTCGACCCCGAAGGGGAATATATTCGTGAATGGTTGCCAGAATTAAGATCTTTTGATACTGAAGAGTTATTAAGTGGAAATATTTCGATTCGCGATCGCTCTGCCGTAGATTATCCCGCTCCAATCGTGGATCATAAAATCCAACAGCGGCAGTTTAAAGCTATTTATCAACAGCAAAGAGGGGAGTCGGGAATCGGGAGTCGAGAGTCGGGTTAAGATTTCTATTTGTTGTTTTTACTTGTATGTTCTAAAGAGCGAATCAAAGAGCGGAGCATTTTGCCTACAGTTTCACATTGCTGCAAAAGGGTTTCTAGAGCTTGAGATGTTACAATATTGACTCTTTGAGACAAGAATAAATGTGTTTCTAGCTCTTTAAGAGAGCCTTGTGCTATTCGTAAAAAGTGGATGTATTCTGCTCTATACTCTCGCCCGTATCCCTCAGCAGTATTTGCTGGAATAGAAGCTGCTGAGCGGCGAATTTGTGAAGTCATCCCGTAGATTTCTTCTTTTGGAAAAACTTCCGTAACTTGATAACAAGCTGCGGCTAAATTCATTCCCTCCTGCCAAACTCGTAAATCGCGGTATGACCCATTTGAAGAGTCCGTCATTTTCCTAACCTCTAGTTCCCGATTTTCTTGTAATTAGTATTCCCATTCCCAACTCCCGACTCCCGACTCCCACTCTGCCACTCCCACTCTGCCACTCCCGACTCCCGCAATACGAGATAATCGATCGCAGCATTAGAGGAAAGCAGTGAAAGTTTTAGTCGTAGGTAATGGGGGCAGAGAACACGCGATCGCTTGGTCATTGTTGCGATCGCCCCAGGTGGAACAGGTATTTTGTACCCCTGGTAATGGCGGAACGGCAACGCTATCACACTGTCAAAATCTGCCCTACTCTGTGGATGATTTTGAACAGATCGGTCAAGCAGTCCGAGAACAGGGAATCGATCTCGTGGTAGTGGGTCCAGAAGTCCCTCTGGCTATGGGAATTGCAGATTATCTCCAAGAACGGGGAGTGATGGTATTTGGTCCTACCAAAGCTGGAGCGCAAATAGAGGCGAGTAAAGCTTGGGCAAAAGCTTTGATGCAGGAAGCAGGAATTCCCACCGCTAAAGCTGCTGTATTCACCCAGGTATCCGCTGCTAAAGATTACGTCACAGCTCAGGGAGCGCCTATAGTCGTCAAAGCTGACGGATTAGCCGCAGGCAAAGGCGTGATTGTAGCTGAAACAGTAGAACAGGCGCATCAAGCACTAGAAGCAATTTTCGCAGGGCAATTTGGCGATGCGGGTAAGTTTGTCGTGATTGAAGAATGCCTAGTGGGACAAGAAGCCTCTCTACTAGCATTGACAGACGGGATAACGATTCGTCCTCTACTACCAGCCCAAGACCACAAACGCATCGGAGAAGGGGATACAGGCGAGAATACAGGCGGAATGGGAGTGTATGCTCCTGCCCCTCTAGTCACGCCAGAATTAATGGTAAGGATTGAACGAGAGGTATTACAGCCTGCGATCGCCACTTTACGCTCTAGAGGCATCGATTATCGAGGTGTACTATATGCAGGTTTGATGGTTGCACCTACGGGTGAATTTAAAGTTTTGGAATTCAACTGTCGCTTTGGCGATCCTGAAACTCAAGCCATTTTACCCTTGCTGGAAACTCCCCTAGAAGAGTTACTCGTGGCTTGTTGTCAGCAAAAACTAGGTGAATTGCCTCCCATTGCCTGGAAGTCAGGAGCCGCCTGTTGTGTCGTTGCCGCCGCCAAAGGCTACCCAGGTGCGTACGAAAAAGGTCATGTCATTACTGGCATAGATGCAGCCGAGGCTTTGGGAGGGTATGTGTTTCATGCTGGAACTAGATTACTTGCGGGAGTCGGGAGTGGCAGAGTGGGAGTCGGGAAAGACGATATACACATACTCACAGATGGGGGAAGGGTTTTAGGCGTGACTGGAGTCGGGGAGAATTTTGAACGAGCGATCGCCCTTGCTTATAATGCGATCGCCCAAATCCACTTTGACGGCATCTACTATCGCCGCGATATTGGGTACAGAATTCGGAATTCGTAATTTATCTTCTTCCCGACTCCCGACTCCCGATTCCCGACTCCCCTCTTTGTCTTTTAAGTCGAAAAACTTTACCTTAGAACAGAGGACTTATAAAAAACAATTTTTATTCAAATGTTAGCGCCGTTAAAAACAATCCGAGAAGCGATCGCCCGTTGGTGGTTTGAGTTAACTCTGCCAACTAAGTTGATGGCTGCTGCGACGCTGGTAGTTTCGTTAATTGTCAGTGGTTTCACTTTTTGGGCAGTTAACACGATTCAAGTGGATGCAAGGGTAAATGAAACCCGCTTCGGACGAGACTTGGGGTTGTTACTTGCCTCTAACGTTGCCCCTTTGGTGGCGGAGAATAATTATACTGAAGTCGCTCAGTTTTCTCAACGCTTCTACAGCAGCACTTCTAGCGTACGCTACATGCTCTATGCCGATGAAGCGGGGAAAATTTTCTTTGGAATTCCTTTTTGGGAACCAGCAGTGCAAACTTCGCTGACAATTGAGCGCCGGATTCAGTTACCGGAAGATTACGCCGCTAATTCTGAATTGCCAATGGTACGTCAACACCGGACACCAGATGGAGAAGTCACAGATGTTTTCGTTCCTCTCAACCATGAAGGTAAATACTTGGGCGTTTTGGCAATAGGAATCAACCCAAATCCTACAGTTGTCACTTCTTCCAATCTCACCCGCGATGTGACGATTGCAGTTTTCGTATCAATTTGGGTCATGGTAATTTTAGGTGCTGTATTCAATACTCTCATGATTACCAAACCAATCAAAGAGTTATTGACAGGCGTGAAAAATATTGCGGCTGGAAATTTTCAACAGCGGATCGATTTGCCTTTGGGAGGAGAACTTAAGGAATTAATTTTCAGCTTTAATGAAATGGCAGAACGTTTAGAGCGTTATGAAGAACAAAATATTGAAGAACTAACTGCCGAGAAAGCTAAATTAGAAACTTTAGTTTCCACTATTGCTGATGGTGCTATCCTCCTTGACACCAATATGCAAGTGATTTTAGTCAATCCTACAGCACGACGAATTTTTGGCTGGGAAAATGGAGAGGTAATCGGAGATAGCGTCCTAAATCACCTACCAATGTCGGTGCAAGCAGAATTAAATCGCCCTTTGTACAAAATGGCAAGGGGAGAAAGCGAAAGTGCAGAGTTTAGAATTCCCCTTTCTCAGCCAACTATGCGCACGATTCGGATTCTTCTTACTACCGTCCTCGACCAACATCGAGAAAGTATTAAGGGGATTGCCATGACAGTACAAGATATTACTCGCGAAGTCGAACTAAATGAGGCAAAAAGCCAATTTATCAGTAACGTCTCGCATGAATTACGCACGCCTTTGTTTAATATCAAAACTTATATTGAAACGCTACACGACTACGGCGAAAACCTCAGCACCGAAGAACAGCGGGAATTTTTAGCAACTGCAAATAATGAAACCGATCGCCTCACTCGTTTGGTTAATGATGTATTAGATTTATCTCGTTTAGAATCTTCTTGTCGGATCTATCATTTTGAAGGAGTAGATTTGGGACAAGCGATCGAACAAACTTTGCGAAATTATCAATTAAATGCTAGAGATAAGGGAATTGAATTAATTCAGCAAATCGAACCTGAACTACCTCCAGTTTTCGGTCATTACGACTTATTACTTCAAGTATTTACGAATCTAGTTGGTAACGCGCTTAAATTTACCCAACAAGGTGGGAAAGTGGCAATTCGTGCTTATAAAATGGAGCATTCTAGTGGCGATCGCATCACATCTCCCCAGGTAAGAATTGAAATCTCTGACACGGGAATTGGTATCGATCCAGAAGATCAAGCAGCAATTTTCGATCGCTTTTTCCGCGTAGAAAATCGCGTCCATACTTTAGAAGGAACTGGGTTAGGACTTTCTATTGTCAAAAATATTATGGACAAGCATCATGCCAATATTCATTTGGTAAGTGAGGTTGGTGTAGGGACAACTTTCTGGTTCGATCTAGCAGTATTTCAAGAACATAGTAACAAGACTATTGGGATAACAGAAGTAGAAATTCATACCGAATCTACAGTTGACACTACTGCTCATGTAGTTTAATAGTGGTGACTGCGATCGCGCACAGTTATGATATTTTGCCATCCATAGGCAATTTCCTTTAACATTATCTTGCCTCTTTCGATTTGTTTTTCGTAGACTTTTTGTCCGCCAATATGTTCGTAAAACCTGCAAGCAGGATTATCCGCTAATACCCAAACCAATAGCGAATCAAAACCCAATTCAGATAGTTTATCCACAGCAAATAGAGTTAATTTGTATCCAATTCCTTGACGCTGGTATGCTTCTAAAATGTATATGGCATGTAACTCGCCTTTGTAAATGGGATCGCCAGTTCGTTCTTTTCCACCATTAGCAAAACCAATAATTTCTCCCGAATCGTTTTCAGCTACGCAGACAAATTCGCTGCTACTAGTAGCAGTACTGTTTACCAACTTCATCCTTTACACTTTATATTGGCTTGTAGGGGTATTGCTGCTCACAAGTTCCTTGCCATATGAAAATGTTATTAAAGCAGATACTTAGTTTAGTAGTGGTGATGCTAGTGGGAGTAGCGATCGCCTTTCCTCCTCCAGCTTTAGCCGCAGATGCGCCAAATGGAGCCAAAATCTTTGAAAGCCAGTGCGCCGGGTGTCACATTAACGGTGGCAATATCGTCAGACGTGGCAAGAACCTGAAACAAAAAGCTTTGAAAAAATATGGCATGGATTCACAAGAAGCGATCGCCAACATTGTCACCAACGGTCAAGGCAATATGTCAGCTTATAAAGATCGGTTGACAGCCGAAGAAATTCAAGCAGTCTCCGCCTATGTCTTAAACCAAGCAGAAGCAGGCTGGCAGTGATGAGGAAACAAGGGAGATAAGGAAGCAATTCTGGTTCCATCAGCCACTCACCCGACTCCCGGCTTTCGACTTCCCAATCACTGGTCACTGTCAACTAATAACTGATATATGTGACATTAAGAACCAATTAAGCATCGTTGGAAGAAGCATGGCGATCGCAATCGATTTTGGTACGAGCAACACTTGTATAGCCCGTTGGAATCCCGTCACACAGCAAGCGGAAACCTTGAGTTTACCTGGCTTATCTCAGCAGTTGGGTCAAAACCCACCTTTGATTCCCAGCTTGGTGTACGTAGAGGATGCGGCAAACGATCGCGTTTTAATCGGACAAACAGTACGCGATCGCGGTTTGGATTTAACGACTGACCCGCGATTTTTTCGCAGCTTTAAGCGCGGCATCGGTACGGATATTCAGGGGTTTTTGCCGCAACTCGATGGCGAAACGATCTCGTTTGAACGAGTAGGAAAGTGGTTTTTGAGCCAAATTATCGATAAATTAGCCACTCAAGCGCCTGAAGACGATCGATCTCTAGTCTTAACAGTACCAGTAGATAGTTTTGAAGCTTATCGCCTGTGGTTGGGCGAGATCTGTCGTGCTTTACCTGTGGAACAGGTGCGAATTTTGGACGAACCTACTGCCGCCGCTTTGGGTTATGGCATGGCAGAGCGGGATAATTTACTAGTCATTGATTTTGGCGGTGGAACCTTAGATTTATCTCTAGTCCGCTTAGACGGTGGCGGAAATGCTGTCAAACAGCAGACGGGGTTTTTGTTGCAATGGGGTAAGAAATCTTTTGCCAAAAAATCTGGACAGAAGGTAAAAACTGCCCGTGTCTTAGCAAAAGTAGGGCAAAATTTAGGCGGAACTGATATAGACAACTGGATTGTCGATTATTTTGCCCAACATCAAGGGTTAGCCGTCTCTCCTTTAACGACTCGTTTGGCAGAAAGGGTAAAAATTCAACTTTCTAGCCAGGTGCAAGCAAGCGAAGTTTATTTTAATGATGAGACGTTTGAGAGTTACGAACTAGAATTAGACCGCGATCGCTTAGCAGAAATTTTGACACACCATCAATTTTTTGAGCAATTGGACGAGTCGATGCAGGCACTTCTACAGCAGGCGCGACGACAAGGAATAGAAGTTACAGATATCGATGCTGTATTGTTAGTGGGTGGAACGGCACAAATGCCTGCCGTGCAGACTTGGGTACAGCAGTATTTTCCCTCAGAAAAAATTCATTGCGATCGCCCGTTTGAAGCGATCGCCCAAGGTGCGTTGCAGATCTGTCAAGGTATAGAAGTCAAAGATTTTCTCTATCACAGTTACGGTATTCGTTACTGGGATAGACGAAATCAATGTCACAACTGGCATCCCATTATCAATTCAGGGCAACCCTACCCGATGATAAATCCCGTAGAGTTAGTTTTGGGTGCATCGTTAGACAATCAGCCCAGTATCGAACTAATTGTTGGGGAACTAGGAGCGGAAACTGGCGGGACGGAAGTTTATTTTGATGGCGATCGCCTGATTACTCGCCGTTTAGATAATGGTAAAAAACAAGTACAACCGCTCAACGACCGCGATGGGGCGAGGCAAATCGCTCAACTTACCCCACCCGGTTATCCTGGGAGCGATCGGATTAAAGTCTTGTTTCAGGTAGACGCACAGCGCTGCTTGCGGATGACTGTAGAGGACTTGCTCACCAATCAAACTTTACTCGAAGATCGAGTCGTAGCAGAGTTGAGCTAAGGTTATGGAGGTGCTTCGTAACTCTATAAATCAATCGATAGAGACATCATCCCACTTTACATAGTCTCCCGAATTGCCAGTTCCCGAAGTTCCCAGTTCGATGACTGTCCAGTATTTTGAAATCGGTACTTCAATTTCTAAGCGTTCCCAGCCATTTTTCTTGGTTGCGGTGGCTGAGATTTCGGCATCGCCATTGCGATCGTCGTAGCCTAAAGCTTTTAGGGTTGCTGATGCCTTACCGTTGACATAAACCCAAGCACCAATCTTGACCTTTTTTCCTCTTGGTAGCTGACCAGCAATGCGCCGGACGCTGACTGGTGTACCTGGAGAAGCGTTGCCGTTGTGCAGTTTGACATAACCGCCGCCTCCATGCGCTCCACCATTATCGTTACGGACAAAACTCACGTAGGGGGAAGTCCCTTCGAGAATCCAGACATCGTTACTATCAAACGGTATCCAGCCGGTTTCAACATTGTTGTCAGACTCGAAATCAGCGTTACTTAAAGCTTCATTGAGCCGTAAATCTTTGATTTGCTGATAAGTCTTAGTTGAATTAAAGCCTGGAGCCACAGCCCAGCTATCGTGACCGTCAAGATCGAATAGGATGGCGTGGTCGTAACCGAACCGCTTCAGTTGTTGTCCGAAATAAGCAAACCATCGACGGCGACAGTCTTCTGTTTCATACTCCGAACCGTTGCAATATTCATTAATTGACCCCGATTCGCTAATTGCCAGAGGCTTGCGGATGCCACGCGATTCTAAGACTCGCCAAGGATGTCCGAGACGATTCTCGGCAATCTGTCCGCCATAGGCGTGTAAGCCGATATAGTCGCTTACCTCAGCGATCCCAGCATCTAGCATTTCGTCTAACAAACCAGATTCAATCCCCATCACGGGCGGCGATTCAATTTTGATGTTCGGGTCAATTTCTTGAGCTGCTTCGTAGGCAATCCGAGTCATATCAACGCATTCTTGGGCTGACATCTTGCCGTTGCCGTAGTCGAGGTCGGGTTCGTTATCAATAATGTAGTAAAAGATTTTGCCTTTGTAACGTGTCATGACGTTAGTCACAAAGTATTTAAAGTTGTCTTTCCATTTCTGGTAGTCCTTGTCTCGATTGACGTGCATCCGCGCCGACAGTACCAAATGGATTTTGAGTCCGGCGTTGAGGTACTGATCGACTGCCGCATCTCTAGCTGACCAATTGAAACCAGCACCCTCTGTGAAACCGCCAACACCATCCATGCCCATACGGGCTACTTCTAAATTCAAGTTTTTCGTGTGCTGAATGGAGCGATCGATATATTCTGAGTCAGTGTTGTAGCCAGTACCGTTGTTGATACCCAAGTAACTAGTTAGCGCCCGTGCTGGCAGAGTGTAGAGGAGAGCCGAGGCAACTAAGATAGAGGCAAGTGTTTTAGGTTTTAGCGATCGCAATAGCGACTTTTTTTGAACTATGTTTTGTATCTTTTGGCGTAATTTCATCTTGTACCCTGATAATTTGACAAGCGACTGCCAGCCCCATACGTCACTCAACGCAATGAGAATTGTGCGAGTGTGGAACAAAGAGCGCAGATTTTCACTTACTTTCGCCCTCAGCAGTTTTGGTTGGAGAAATTGTTGCTAGGGGCAGAGCGTTTAGTTTAAATAGCCTTTCCAGTAGGTAAAAAACACTCTGTTGTAGTGCATATATGCAATGGAGAAGTGCAATGAATTGGATAAATTGTGAGTCATTACACCTCTTGTAAATCTAACTAAGTTTTTGCAGACGCAGATCGACTACTTTACAGTAGCTTTAAAAAGTTAAACTAAACCTAAAGTATTCTCGCTCTAGTATGCATTCAAGCGAAAATTCACCTATTTATTTACTCAGTAGTTTTTAGGTAAATTCATTTAAAATGATGCTGATTGGGCTGCAATCTAGCGATCGCAAATAGTAGATTCACGGTATTTTACCGTAATAAATTTACAATTGATTAGCTAGTCTGAAAATAATCCACTTATCTACAATTCTTGCGAGGACTATGTTTTGCAGATTACTACCGAGTTGCTAGGCGATTTATTAGCACTCAATTATCGCTCTAAATGTATTCTTGCCAAAATGAAAATTTGTTATTGCCTAATTTTGGGTGTTTGTACTGATTTATATTTTTTAGATAAAAATAGAATCGAAAAATCGGCTCATTTTATAACTGAATAACAAACACTTGTAAAGCCGCTTTGCGCCTTTGCGTCTTGGCACGACATAAAAAGTCCATTACTGCCTATAAGCCAGAGCAAAACGCTCAATTCCAGCCAAATCTGGATAAATTTGAATATTAATATAACTTCCCTGCTGCCGTAATAGATCGCACACAGACTCAGCCTGTCCTGCCATCATTTCAATTAACCAAACACCACCCGATCGCAAATAACTTGGTGCAGTTGCAATTAAATAACGAATGCAATCCAAACCATCTTCACCCCCATCCAACGCTGAATGCGGTTCGTGATTTGCTACCTCTGGTTGCAGTTGAGGAACCAGAGAACTGGGAATATAAGGCGGATTGGATACCATCCCGCTAACTTGACCTTCAAAAGATGCTAGTGGTTCCCACCAATTACCCAAAGAAAACTGAATCCGATCGCCATACCCTAAATTTTGAGCATTACTTTGAGCTATTGCTAAAGCTGAGCTACTGCGATCGACAGCATGAATTGTAGCAGTAGGAAACACAGCAGCTAAGCCAATTGCGATCGCGCCGCTACCCGTACCCAAATCTACCCAATATCCCCGTTCTAAGCCAGCGACAAAGCTTTTTTTAGCCGCTGCAACTGCCAAATCGATTAAAATTTCCGTCTCCGGTCGCGGAATTAAAACGGCGGGAGAGACTGCTAGCTGAAAATCCCGCCAGGATGTACTCTGAGCGATATATTGCACTGGTAAGCGTTCTTGTAGCCGCCTTTGCCACAACTTATTCAGCTGGGCTAAAGGTAGCTTCAACTGAATTTGCGGTCGGTCTTTATATGACTCCAATCGCAGAGAAAGCGTATCTAACCCTGCGATTTCTTGTAGCAACCAGTCTAGTTCTGTAGGCGAGACATCAGCCGCGATCGCATCTATTGCTGCTTGCTGTCGCCATTGCCACAGTTCTAGACCAGATACATTCATTAAAGTAGATTCTTCGGCATTAAGGCTTTTTAGCCGGTTGGGTAGGCGCTGCTGCTGGTTTGAGCGATCGTACGAAGTCAATCGATTCTTTGGGAGGAACCAAAACAATTTGACTTAAACCTTCGTCATTGCGAGTTTGCATTGCTTGCAACACTCCCTCTAAGTTGACAACTTGGATTTCAATTGTCGAAGCTAGATCGGGTTTCTGTTTCTTGAAGCGTTCCAGCATTGCCTGCAATTCAGTCTTATTAAAAAAGAAAGGAATAACTTGCTGGTCAGCTTGCTTAATCGTCAGATATCCCTTTTCCTTCCCAGCTTTAGCGACAAATAAGGGCGTTCCCTTGAATTGCTCCGGCTTTTGACCGCTTTGCTGTAGTAATGTTTTTGCCGCATCAACCTGCTGTTGTCCTGGGACAAAGGCAAAGTTGGGAGAATTAGGCTTTTTCTTGTTGGTTTGTTCTAGCTTGTAAACTTCTGCTAGAGAGACAGGTACGACCCTAACATTTTTCGCTAACTCTGGATTTTTCTGCTTCAGGCGATCGATAAATGCCTGTGCGTCTTGGCGATTGATAAAGACTCCGGCTACTCCCGACTTATCTTTTTGATCTGGCACGGAAGCTACCAGTGGTGCGCCCTTATTATCCGTGATTGTAAACATTGGCACGGGTCCGAGCTTTTGCAAGATTTGCTGTTCTGGCAAAGCTAAAACCTCTAGAGCACCCATTGTAGTCGTACCAATAATGGTAGTTCCCACCACTCCTAAAGTAGCACTCCAGCGAATCATTGATTTTATAACTGATTTCATGAGTATTCCTGACATCAACGACCAGATTGTATTTTTCCCAGTGGTGGTAAATATACGCACCCAACTAGTTGTAGTTATAGTAGCAGTGTCTTGGCAAGAGGGTTGACTCAACCAAGGCGATCGCCACTGACTATTGCTGACGCACAACTTCTCTGGTTGTTCGCATTCTTGGAATATTTTAAGAATTAAATAGGTTTGTTGCTCAAGGCTTATATCAATCGGGATGACAGGATTTGAACCTGCGACATCCTGCTCCCAAAGCAGGCGCGCTACCAAGCTGCGCTACATCCCGTAGCTAACACTCTTTCTAGGGTAACACACCTTCAACTAAAAGTTACATCCAGATTGACCCAAGTTTGGACTTCACCACTAGGTTCGATATAGATCAGATCGGTTCCCGTATTTAGGGCATTGCGCGGAGCCGTCCAAGGTTCCAAACAATAGTAGTCCTTACCCTTAATCGTCCAGAAAACTAGCGTACTGTAATAATTCCTGCTCCAGGTTAGTTGGAGACGCATAGAGCGATCGCTAACAGTCGCCTTTTGATTTGAGATTGGTCGAAAGGCTAAATCGAGTTCTTCCTGCTCGAAATCGAAATTTCCACTGAAAGCGTGGGTTTCTTTGGTAATTTGATTTTGAAACTGAGTCGCTGAAATCTCAAATTTCAAATCCGTTTTGTCAGATACTTGGAAGTAAGGGTGTAACCCTACTGAAAACGGCATTGGTGCGGACGAGTGATTGACAAATCGCTGCCAGATGCCCAACCAGTTACCTTTAAACTCGTAAGTAAACTCTAGTTGGAAGTCAAACGGGTAAACCGCACGGGTTTGCTCATTACTTTTAAGCACGAGCGTGAGGCTAGCACTGTCGTCTTTAGCTTCAGATTTGGTCACTTCCCAAGGTAAATCGCGGGCGAAACCATGTTGCTTGAGCTTATATTGCTGCCCTTGATATATATAGGTGTTATCCGGTAAGTTACCGCAGATCGGAAACAAAATTGGAATTCCGCCGCGCACGCTCATTTCAGGACGAGCAAATCGTTCTGCGTCCAAGTAGAGAATTTCTCGTCCCCGGACGCGCCAGCGCGTAATGATTCCTCCCCGTTCTGGCACGACTTCCAACCGAGAATCAGTAGATGCATCCGTCAGCACGTATGTTTGGTATTGTTGTTTTTGCTGTGAAACTTCAAACACGGTTCTTATTGGTAGTTGGTGGTTGGTAGTTGGTAGTTGGTAATTGGTAATTGGTGGTTGGTCATTTGTCATTACTAATTTTGACTTTTAGCTTTTGACTTTTGACTTAACTATTACCGATTACCCATTACCCATTACCTTCTATTCATCTTCCGCAAAAATGAAGCGATAGAGTTCGCTGGGATCGGGTTCGGGGCTGCTTTCGGCAAATTGTACGGCTTCGTCGATGGTTTGCTGAATTTTGCGATCGATCGCTTTGAGTTCTTCCTGCTGGGCGAGATTTTGCTCGACCAAATAAGCTGCTAATCTGGTAATTGGATCGCGGGCAAACCAAAACTCTTTTTCCGATTTGGTACGCAGCTCGTCGGGATCGGCGAGAGAGTGACCCCGGAAACGATAGGTAAGGGCTTCAATCAGAGTTGGTCCTTCTCCTGCACGGGCGCGGGCTACTGCTTCTCTAGCTACAGCATGAACTGCAAGCACGTCCATTCCGTCTACTTCCACTCCTGCCATGCCAAACACGCCAGCTTTTTTATAAATTTCTGGCTGGGAAGTTGCTCGTTCGTGCGCCATGCCGATCGCCCACTTGTTATTTTCTACTACAAATAAAATGGGTAACTTCCAGAGAGCCGCCATATTTAGCGTTTCGTAGAACTGACCGTTGTTGCAGGCTCCATCGCCAAAAAAACAAGCCGTTACTTGGTCGGCGGTTGCATCCCCTAGCGCTTCGCGACGATACTTAGACTGAAACGCTGCACCTGCGGCGACGGGAATACCTTCAGCGACGAAAGCATAGCCGCCGAGCAAGCGATGCTCGGCAGAAAACATATGCATTGAACCGCCACGCCCTTTACTACAGCCTGTAGCTTTACCAAACAACTCTGCTAATACTTCTTTAGCAGGTACTCCCGCACTCAGAGCATGAACGTGATCGCGGTAAGTGCTGCAAACATAATCTTCTCCCGGTCGCATCGCTTTAATGACGCCAGAAGAGACGGCTTCTTGACCGTTGTATAGGTGAACGAAGCCAAACATCTTACCGCGATAGTACATTTCGGCGCATTTATCTTCAAACATGCGCCCCAACACCATATCTTCGTAAAGCACCAGCCCTTGTTCTCTGGTGATCTGGGCTGTAGCAGCGTGAAAAACGGGTAAAGTCCGCTCCTGAATCATTACTATGTAATACCTTTGCGATCGCTTATATGAAATTATTTTTTAAGATAACCTGTCTTCGGGCATCAGTTATCAGTTATCAGTGAAGAGTGGTGCGTGGTGGGAAGTGTAGGAAGTGTGGGAAGTGTGGGAGGACACAAGGGAGAATTTTCTCCCCCATCTTCCCCCTCTCCCTTGTCCCCTCACTCCTCACTCCTCACCCCTCTATTAAGTAAAATTTCAGTTCGCAACGACTCAGCGATCCATGCTTCAAGCTGGTAGATAAAATAACTTTGCGGTTAAAATCCACAAGTTATCATAGTAGGCACGTTTTTCCATTTTGGCAAAACGCTGACGCTCGACATAAATAAACTATTAATTTTCTCACGGTGCAGGGGAGCTTAACTGTGCGCGTTCCACTAGATTACTATCGCATTTTGGGACTACCACCCAATTTTTTTCAGCCGATGAGTGCGGAACAGTTGCAACAGGCTTACCGCGATCGCACCGCGCAGCTGCCGCAACGCGAGTATTCATTGACAGCGATTGATATCCGCAATCGACTGATATCTCTCGCTTACCAAGTCCTGTCCGATCCCCAGCAACGACAGCGCTACGACGCTGAATATCGTGCTTCTGCTGATGAGTTAGCAAATAGCGGGGTGATAAATGGTGTTGTGGATGGCGAGCTTGATGACAGTTTGAACGCGCTCTCTAAGACTTTTGAGCAAAATTTTGACACCGATCGCCTCAGTATTGAAATTGCAGATGAGCTTCTGATCGGAGCGCTGATAATTCTGCAAGATGCGGGAGAATGCGAACTCGTATTGAACTTAGGTCAGTCTTTCCTCAGCAATAGCGATCTCGAAGCGGATAGTGCCGCTCAAAGCGATCGACCTGATATTGTCCTAGCTGTGGCTCTTGCTTATCTACAACAAGGACGAGAGCAATGGCAGAACGAGCAGTATGAGAATGCAGCGATTTCACTTCAAGCAGGATATAGCTTGTTAGAACGAGAAGGTTTGTTTCCCAATACGACTGAAGAAATTGCTGCCGATCTAGAAAAACTGCGTCCCTATCGCATTTTAGAATTGGTATCGCAACCCGAATCTCGCATCGCCGAAAGGCAACGAGGGTTGCAGCTATTACAAGATATCTTGCGCGATCGCCAAGGGATTGAAGGTGCTGGAGATGATGGTTCGGGTCTGAGCATTGAGGATTTTCTCGGCTTTATCCAACAACTGCGGGACTACCTCACGGCTGCAGAACAGCAAAGTCTATTTGAAGCAGAAAGCCAGCGTCCTTCAGCAGTAGCAACGTATTTAGCTGTCTATGCCTCAATTGCGCGCGGGTTTGCGGCACGGATGCCTGCATTGATTCAGCAAGCAAAAATCATGCTGCTGCGGTTGGGAAAACGCCAGGATTTATATCTAGAACAGGCAATCTGTTCTTTGCTGCTAGGTCAAACGGTAGAAGCAACTGAAGCCCTGCAACACAGTCAAGAACACGAACCTCTGGCTGTTATCCGCAAAAATTCTCAAGGTGCGCCCGATCTTCTACCTGGCTTGTGTCTGTACAGCGAAACGTGGCTGCAAACGGAAGTCTTTCCTCACTTTCGCGATTTGGCGACTCAAAAAGCCTCGCTAAAAGACTATTTTGCCGATCCTGGCGTGCAGGAATATTTAGAAGCTTTACCGAGCCAGCCTGACTATGCTATAGCAGAATACCAATTCGTGGCTCCAGTAGAACGCACTACGGACAGTAACGAGCGGGTAGCAGACAGAAATGGGCAACGGCAGGCGATCGCGGCTAGTGCCACGACAAGCAGAGGAGCAGAAGAGTTAGGGGGCAGAGGAGATGAAAATTACGCTTCGTCTCAAGGATCTGTAGCTGTATTGTCTAATCCAGAGGAAGTGACAGCAAGCCAAAGTGCCACGAAGACAACTTCTGGGGTGGAAAAAGCCATGCCATCTCGTCAGCGCCGCAAATCAAAAAACCGTCCGCCACGTCGAGGGAGCGATCGCAATGGCAGCACTTGCCCTAGCGGTGCGATCGGCTTTGGGTCTTTCAAGAGCGGTCGTCTGGCAATACTGTTAGCTGGCGGTACTTTCGGTATAGCTGTCTTGTGGTTTCTCATCAGTCAAATCTTCGCCCTATTCCACAGAACCGCAACTCCACCTGTAGTCCAACAACCGCCTGTCGTCTCGGAGCAACTAATAGTAGAGCTAAACCAACCGCCTGTAGCAATTCCTCGATCGCAGCCCAAGCCAGCAGTACCAAAACCATTGAATCGGGATACAGCTGCTCCAGTCATTCAAGCTTGGCTAGCGGCAAAAGCAGCCGCTTTTGGCTCGGAACACGCGACAGATAAATTAAAGCAAATTCTGGTCGAACCAACTTTGTCTCAGTGGCAACAGCGAGTTCAAGACGATCTGCTTAATCGCCGCGTCCGGCACTACAAGCACAGCCTTCAGGTTAATGGTGTCAAAAATGACCCAAAAACTAGCGATCGCGCCCAGGTAGAAGCGACAGTTGTGGAAATAGCCCAGATCTACGAGCGAAATCGCTTGAATCGAGCTGCTTCTTATAATGAAAAGCTGCGCGTTCAATACAACTTAGTGCGCCAAAACGGTGAATGGCGAATTCAGACTATGAAGGTGCTGAAATAGCAGTTTTAGCAATTAGCAATTGGCAATTAGCGATTAGGATTGTAACTTGTGGGGTTAGGTTTTAGCTTAACTTCTTTATTTACACTCGCACGCCGATCGAATAGCTAACGGCTAACAGCTAATAGCTAATAGCTCAATATGACAGAAACCTTATTTCATGCTTACTTGCCCCTGATCGTATGGACTAGTTTGGGGTTGATACTGCTTCGCCTAGTACCGGAGACTTTACCCCACTGGTTGGGTCGCGGTCTCTACTGGGTAGGAATTCCTTTGGAAATTTTGGCTTTGGCGCGTCAAACCAATTTTTCAGAACCAGCAGGATTGGCTCCAGGGATTACTTTAGCAGCGATTGGCAGTGGGGTCGCGATCGCTTATTCGTGCTTAGCTATCTTGCAACAACTTGCCGAGCGAGCGACAAATGCCAGTAGCCCGGGATTTTTATCTCAGCCGTGGCAAAAGCCATCTTACCAAGGCAGTTTTATTCTGGCTGCGGCGTTAGGAAATACTGGTTTTGTGGGATTGAGCATCGTTCCTACTTTTGTTAATCCAGAATACTTAAGCTGGATCGTGTTTTTTAGCATCACCCATAACATAGTTGGTGCTTACGGGTTCGGGGTACTTATTGCTAGTTATTTCGGTCGTTCCGAACAACCCCATCACTGGTGGGTTCATCTCCGAGATGTTTTAACAGTGCCGATTCTTTGGGCTTTCGCGATCGGCTATTTCACTCAAGATGTGGCGTTCCCACCTCTAATTGAGTCAGGCTTGCAGGGATCGATTGATGTTGTAATTGCCTGCGCTTTTCTATTAATTGGGATGCGGCTCTCTCAATTACCTGGATGGAAAAGCTTTCAACAAGGGATCGTTCCAGCTGTATTGCGAGTCATAGTTATTCCAGGATTGGTGGGTGTGGCAACAACGTTTGTCTTAGGGTTATCTGGCGATCGCCGTTTGGCAATGGTGTTGATGTCTGGCGTTCCCACTGCTTTTGCCGGACTGATTTTTGCCGAAGAGTACGAACTCGACCGGACAACGATCGCCAGCAGTATTATTCTTTCTACTATTCTCTATCTCCTCGTTCTGCCTTTGTGGTTGTACGTGTTTGGTACTTAGGATTATAAATTCTCAATTGCTTACATGACGGACGTTTGTAGGGGCGCACAGATGTGCGTCCCTTGCTGCTGGGGAGGCGATCGCAACATAATGTCATGTAAACATAACAAAAAGAGGATGATATTCAATTGCGATCGCAATTATGTCATGGAATTTTGACATGTCGATCCCCAAAAAACCGATACCTACGTGGGATCGATTGAAATCGGTCTTTTAACAACGATCCTGCTAAGAGTTTTTTTGCTACAAATAGTTAACAAAGCGATCCCCGCGATCCCAAAAAAATACTGTCTGCCGCAAGGCGAGGATTGTAAATAGGAAGCAGGGCAGCAGGGATCTTCAGTGGCAATCAATTCGGAATTCAAAATTCCGAGTTCCGAGTTCGCACCTCGTTTTTGCCCCGAAAGCAAACGATGCACCGTTCAAAATATCGGAGGTCAAGTTTATGGCGAAAGAACGCCCACCTCTAGACGACATGACACTGCGGCAGTTGCGTCGAGTTGCTAGCGAATATAGCATCTCTCGCTACAGTCGAATGCGTAAGTCGCAACTATTGGCAGCAATACAACAAGCCGAGCGTACTAAACTCTCTAGCACTCAACCGCGTAATCTGGAGGCACAAGAAACAGTGGAAGCAGCTAAATTTGAACTGGGACAAGAAGACCGGACTGGTGGTTCGTTAGCTGATGTGGATGAGGGTTTAGCGGATTTGCCTGGTGGGTATGGCGAAAGTCGAATCGTGCTAATGCCCCGCGATCCGCAATGGTCGTACACGTATTGGGATATTCCCAACAACCACAAAGAGGAACTGCGTCGTCAAGGCGGACAACAGTTGGCGCTGCGTCTTTACGACGTAACAGATATCAATATCGAATTCCAAAGCCCCCACAGCATTCAAGAATATCCTTGCGACGAACTAGCGCGGGAATGGTATTTACCGATCCCGGTGAGCGATCGCGATTACGTAGTAGATATCGGTTATCGCTGCGTTGACGGTCGGTTTCTAGTTCTGGCTCGTTCCGCCACCGTCCACGTTCCCCCTGTTTATCCTAGCGATTGGATTGAAGATCATTTTGTTACCGTCAGCATCGATGAAGATCTGCGCGGTAAGACTGTATTTGAACTGGTTCCCCCTGCTAAGCGCATGGCAGTGGCAGCTGGTAGCAGCACCAGCAATCCAATTTATGACGAGATTTTCGGCATGGCTCAAGGTGCAGAAGCGCAGCGAGTAGCAGGTTCTCTGTTCGGTTCCATGCAGCAAGTCCCAGAACAGGCGATCAGTTCTTACGTCTTCCCCTCTGGCGTGGGTATGTGGGCAGTACCTACCGTATCTGGTCTAACTATGTCTGGCGTAGGTATGTCCGGCGTAGGCTTCTCCGCTTCTGCCGTTCCCATGCGCCCGCGTCAGTTCTGGTTAATTGCCGATGCTGAGTTAATCGTCTACGGTGCAACCGAACCAGATGCAACAGTGACTATCGGCGGTCGTCCGATTAAACTCAATCCCGATGGGACATTCCGCTTCCAGATGTCATTCCAAGATGGGTTGATCGACTACCCAATTATGGCTGTCGCAGCCGATGGCGAACAAACTCGTTCGATCCACATGAAGTTCAACCGCGAAACTCCATCGCGCAATACCAATACTAAGGAAGAAGCCGTTCTCGAATGGTTGCCTTAGTTTAGATCCTCCCAACCCCCCTGAAAAAGGGGGGCAAGAGATCCGCAGAAAAACCCCGATCGCGCGATCGGGGTTTTTTATTTAATATGTTGTTTTTTAGTTAAACTGAGCCGCAATCTCGTCAGTCTTAGCTGCCATGATGAAATCGTTTTTGTGCAACCCAGAAATCGCATGAGTCCACCAACTAACTTTGACTTTACCCCACTCGGTTAATAGTGCGGGGTGGTGTCCTTCCGCTTCAGCAATCTCACCCACGCGATTTGTAAATTCCAAAGCAGTTTGGAAATCGGGAAATTTGTAAGTACGGGTTAAATGTGGTATTCCTTCTACTTCAACAATCTGCCAATCGGGAATTTGCGGTTTGAGTCGTGCCTCTTCCTCTGGGGTGACTCGCGGTGCATCTTTCCTACAAGCGGTACACTTTTGTTCTGTGAGAGTTTCCATAGCACTACCTAGCGTTGCTACCTACAATCTGATTGTATCGATTGGAATTACGATATGTAGACTGAAATCATTACCCATTACCTATTACCCATTAGCCTGCTTCCGCTCTTTCAATTTCAACAAAATTTCGGCATGAATTTCGCGGGTGATGGGATAGAAATAGGCTAAAATTAAGCCACCAATCAGGAAGATTACAGGTAGAACGCTAGCTGCGAGACGAATAGCAAATAATGCTGATTCTGGTTGTGTTGGTAATTCTTGTCCTGCCACAGCTTCTCTAAAACCGGATGCTTGTAAGGCGTTGCCAACTAAAAATAAACCAAAAGCTAAACCGAATTTTTGTAACAGCACCATGAATCCGTAAAAAATTCCTTCACGGCGCTGTCCGGTATTGAGTTCGTCTAATTCAATCACATCCGGCATCATCGACCAAGGAATTAGATAAGCTGTGGAGACTCCCATGCCTGTCATTACAGCTAAAACAAACATCAAACCTAACTGACCAGGTTGTAAAAAATATAGTCCGATCGCTGCTATTACCCATAAAATCATTCCCATAAAATAAACGGCTTTTTTACCAATCTTCTTACTTAAATAACTCCAGATCAACAGCATGACAATCGCAGTTCCTTGTACGGCAATTAAAACTGTGGGAACTTGCGCTTCTTGCAGTTGCAGGTAGTTGACGACAAAATAGGGAATAATACTAGCTTCTACTTGCACTGCCAACCAGGAGCAAAGGTAAATTCCAATCACAGATAAAAAAGGCTTGTTGGTAAAAACAATTTTAAATTGTTCTTTAATTGGTAAAGCTGGGGGTTCCTCAACTGCCGTGCGTCTGGCTTCAAATGCCAAAATGCGATCGCGCGTTCCGTAAACGCACCAATATAATGATAGAGTTGAAATTACTGCGCAAATTGCCGCTAGAACGAAGTATTGCTGCTGGCGATCGCTAATTGTAGAAAAGATAATTTGCGCCAAAATTAGCGATAAAATACTGCCACCAATAGAAAAGATAAAGCGGAAACTATTCAGGTTTGTCCGTTCGTCGTAGTCTTGAGTTAATTCTGGAGTCATTGCCGTGTAAGGCAAGTTGACCACAGTATAAAAAACTTGAGATATCAGTCCGATGACTACGTAATACCAAAATAAGCTCCACATTTGGCTAGTAGGTTCTGTACTAAAGCGCGGTACAGTCCACTGTAAGAAGAAGAAGAATCCAAAAGGAATTGCTCCGTACAACAACCAAGGTAAACGACGACCCCAGCGGCGAGATTTGGTTTTATCGGTCAGCACTCCTACAATCGGGTCATTGACTGCATCCCAAATTTTGCCAATGAGTAAAATGCTGCCAGCTAACCCTGCTGGTATTCCCGCCACATTTGTGAAGAAAATCAGTAGAAAAAATACGCTAATATTCGCTGTAACCGCTGGTCCGAAATCCCCTGCACCATAGGCAAGTTTGGTTTTTAAGTCCAGCTTGTGACTTAGAGTTGCTTCAGCATCGCCACTAGGGGAAGAATTATGCATAAATCGAGATGGTAAAAGTTTAGAATAAATGACTCTGCCATCTAGTATTAGCGCTAAATTGTACCCGTTATGTCAGATCTTTATGTTTCTTGGTCGGACTACCACCGCACGATTGAGAAGTTGGCAGTCCAAGTTTATCAGTCGCAGTGGCAATTCAATCAAATTGTCTGTCTTGCACGGGGAGGCTTGCGGGTAGGCGATATTCTCTCGCGCATCTACGAACAGCCGCTAGCGATTTTAGCGACTTCATCTTATGTGGGTGCGGGCAAGCAAGAAAGAGGTAGTTTAGTTGTCTCTCGTTACTTAACCATGACAACAGATAAATTAGGTTCTCGCATCCTCTTAGTTGACGATTTGGTTGACTCTGGCGCGACGCTACAGCAGACTATCCCCTGGCTGCAAGAGCAGTTTGGCACGGAAGTTGAAGAAATTCGCACCGCTGTTCTGTGGTACAAAGGCTGTTCTGCGTTTGTCCCAGATTATTATGTCGATTATTTACCCGATAGTCCCTGGATTCACCAACCATTTGAGCCTTACGAAAAGATGAATATTGCAGAACTGGCTGCGTCGCATCGGGAAGCGGGAGTCGGGAAAGAAAGTGGTGAGTGGTGAGTGGTGCGTGTACAAATGAATTAAAATACGGTTATGTATCGTATGTAAAAATATGAGTCAGCGTCCTCGTCCTAATTACACGGATAAAAATAGCACCCAAACTCTGCGGCAAGGATTAGAGGAATATTATGCATTAAATCCCAATATTACCGATCCGAGGGAACTGCCAGCAGATTTTGCCAAAATCTTACTCGCACATGATGTATCTCACGTCGTTTACGGCTGCGATACAGATATGTATGACGAGCTGAAAATATTGCCTCTAGGTTTTTGGACGAGTGATTTTAAATTCAAAGATTTCATTCGTACCAGAAGAGATCCAAAAGTCAGACCAGCAATAGATATCATGTATGATGACTTAATCAAACAACATGGATTGCTGTGGTTGTATAGTTCAATTTTCTGGGTAGTACCGCAATTTTTACCAGAATTAATTTCAATGTGGTTTAAAACTCGCAGCGATCGCAAATATTATCCGTTTCTGAACTACGATTCTTTTTTAGATACTTCTTTATTAGAGATTCGACAAGAGTTCGATCTTTTATCATTCATAAAATAAGCGATTTAAATTGATATATAAAAAGAAGGTGAGCGTTGCCCACCCTACAAGTTAAGAATTTGGGGTACAGGAACAGAGAGAAGATTGCAATTGCTTGCAGGAGATAATTTCGCGAAACCGCCAGGTGAAAAATACTGCCGCAGTTGTCAATCCAATTGACTGTCCAATCCACAGACCGACACCACCCAAGCCAAAGTGAAACCCTAGTAGATAGCCGCTAGTCAAACCCGCTCCCCAGTAAGCTAAAAAGCCCAATAGCATCGGTATGCGAGTATCTTGAAGCCCTTGTAATGCACCGTTAGCAGTTCTTTGCACTCCATCTAGAATTTCTCCTAAAGCCGCTACAGAAAGCATGGGAACTGCTATTGATAGAACGCTGGCATTTGCTGGGTTGCGAAGATCGATGAATAATCCTACGACTTGCTGAGGATAGATTAGAAGCGCGATCGCCGTCAGCACCATCAACCCAGTACCCAAACTCATGCTAACGTATCCCGCTCGTTTGGCTGCTGCCAAGTCTAGCTGACCGAACCATTGACCGACTCGTACTGTTGTGGCGTATGACATTCCTAACGGAACCATGTAAATCACGATCGTTGTTTGCAGAACGATTTGGTGTGCTGCTAAAACATCAGTTCCTAGCGTACCCATGAGGAAAGTCACGATATTAAAAAGTCCATATTCTAACGCTGTTGCTACACCAATTGGCGCACCCAGCCACAGCAACTCCCTAATAATTCTCGGTCTGAGCCGATATATTTCCTGAAAAATGCTATATTGTCTCAGTTTTGGGTGGTGGATGATGTAGATTGCTAGTGCCAAAAACATCAACCAAAATGTCAGCGCACTTGCCAACGCTAAGCCTGCCAATCCCATTTGGGGAAATCCCAGCTTGCCATATCCCAGTACGTAATTGCCGATAATATTAAACAGCGTCCCGCCAATCACGATCGCCATCACGGGACGAGCTTGCGATACGCCAGA
>ERZ1066120.145-NODE-145-length-73068-cov-37.612439_pt1 | contig 73068 bp, 71 predicted proteins | sample MGYA00382767_ERZ1066120 | MGnify/ENA primary metagenome ERZ1066120 (study PRJEB33369, sample SAMEA5778350) | biofilm metagenome | biome: Industrial cooling water; feature: Water cooling tower basin; material: Biofilm | place: United Arab Emirates | collected... | reverse complement strand
AGGCTTGGCCCGCCGTGCGGTGGGCCTTGAGGTGGGTGCTGCACCCTCGTGATCGTGTCGCCCTCGCCTCCGGGCCGGGCCAGGTCTCCGAAGGCGCGCGCGAAGACCCCCAGGCGCGACCGGCGCACGAAGCGGTTGCGGGACGGGTCTCGCGAGGCCCGCAGACCGGCGGCGCGTCCCGTCACCCGAGCCCGTCGCGCGTCACGTGGATGATCCCGCTCAGGACCCCGCGGTCATCTGACCCCGCCTCGCCGCGCACCTTCGGACAGCGCGCCCGCATCCGCTCCGCCGGCTCCCCCGTCAGCCAGAACTGATCGCCCATGCCACCCCCCACGCTCGGGGCGCACAAGTCAGCTAAGCCGATGCCGCACAAAAGGACTTGTAGGTCCTGAGCCTAGGGATTGAGCTGCACGGGCGTGCCGTCGAGGAGCATGGCGTAGAGATCCTCGATCTCGCGGTTGCTGACCGCCAGGCAGCCGGCCGTCCAGTCGGTGCCCCGCCGCTTCTCGCGCGGGGTGCCGTGGAAGAAGATGTCCCCGCCCGGCGGCCGGCCCAGCGCGGCGGCGTAGGCCACGTCCTCCGGCTTGGGGTAGTTGATGCCGACCGACAGGTGGTACTGGCTGCGCGGGTTGCGCTTGTCCACCATGTAGAGCCCCTCGGGGGTGCGGCCGTCGCCCTCCCAGCGCTTGGGGCCCACGGGGTTGCTGCCCAGGTCCACGCGGAGGTCCCGGAGCACGTCGCCGCCGCTCAGCACGAACATCCGCCGTTCGCCCTTGTTGACCACGACGCCCGTGACGGGCGGGCCGTCGTAGCTGAGGAAGCGCGGCCCGCGCTGCGCGCAGCCGGCGAGGAAGGGCGCGGCGAGAGCGCCGCCTAGAAGGGTTCGCCTGGAGATCGTCACTGTCGCCTGCCCGGTCTGCCGCCGTTCGCGGGGGAACCATAGACGAGGGCGGCGCCCCGCGCGAGCCCCCCGTGGGCGCGGAGGCGCGGCCCGTTGCCGATGCGCCTCGGTGACCTGTCGCACGGCCGTCACGCGCGCGCCCTAGCGTCCCGGCGCCAAACCGGGAGATGCCCCTTGACCCACGCCACCCTCCTCACCTCCGCCCTCGCGCTCCTCGCCGGCGCCGCCGTCGCCCAGGAGGCCGCGCCCGTGGCGCAGACGGCCGACCCCTGGTTCACCCAGGGCGCCGCCGCCGTCGCCGCCCGCGCCGGCGTCCAGCCCAACACGGGCACGGCCCGCAACGTCATCCTGTTCGTGGGCGACGGCATGGGCGTGGGCACCAACTACGCCATCCGCCTCTTCGAGGGGCAGCGGCAGGGGGGCCTGGGGGACGACTACCGCCTGTCCTACGAGGCCTTCCCCTACTCCGGGCTGGTCAAGACCTACTCGACCAACGGCCAGACGCCCGATTCGGCGCCCACCGCCACGGCGCTCAACACCGGCGTGAAGACCCGCAACGACGTCATCGGCGTCACCGACGCCGTGGCCGTCGAGGACTGCGCGGCCGCGCTCGACCCCGCCAACCAGCTCACCACCTTCGCCGACATCGCCGATGGCATGGGCAAGAGCGTGGGCATCGTGTCCACCGCGCGCATCACCCACGCCACGCCCGCCGGCGTCTTCGCCCGCACCGCCAGCCGCGACTGGGAGGGATCGGTCCCCGAGGGCTGCGCCCAGAGGGACATCGCCACGCAGCTCTTCGACGAGATGACCGCGGGCCGGATCGACGTGGCGCTCGGCGGCGGGCGCGAGAACTTCCTGCCCGAATCGGCCACCGACCCCGAGGGCGAGCCCGGCGCGCGCCTGGACGGGCGTGACCTGGTGACCGAGCTCACCGCCGCCGGCGTCCAATACGCCTGGAACCAGGCCACCTTCGACGCCCTCTCCACGGGGGGCGACGCCCCGATCCTCGGCCTCTTCGAGTCCTCGCACATGCTCTACGAGGCCGACCGCGTGGACGAGCCGTCGCTCGCCGACATGACGGCCACGGCCATCGAGGCGCTGGGGGCCAACGAGCAGGGCTTCTACCTGATGGTGGAGGCGGGCCGCATCGACCACGCCAACCACGCCGGCAACCTCTACCGCACCGTCACCGACGGCGCCGCCTTCGCCGAGGCCGTCGCCCGCGCCGTCGCCATGACCGACCCGGCCGAGACGCTGATCATCGTCACCGCCGACCACGAGCACGCCATCGCCTTCAACGGCTACTGCGGGCGCGGCTCGTCCGTGATCGGCCTGTGCATGGAGATCGACCCGGCCGGGGTGGCCAACACCGGCGAGCCGGTCCTGGCCGACGACGGCAAGCCCTACACGGTCACGGGCTTCCTCAACGGGCCGGGCTCGATCATCCGCGTGGTGCCGCCCGAGGACGCGGCCGCCACGGCCATGGGCGCCGCCTCGCCGCCGCCCCCGGAGGTCGCGGCCGACCTCGCGGACGCGGTGGACGCCGCCAACCCCGAGCTCGCGCGCGCGCTCATCACCGAGGCCATGGCCACCGACCCCGACTACGTCCAGCAGGCGCTGATCCCGCTCGCCTCCGAGACCCACTCGGGCGAGGACGTGGGCATCTGGGCCACGGGCCCCTGGGCGCAGCTCCTGACCGGCTCCCTCGAGCAGAACGAGGTGTTCCACGTCATGAACTGGGCGGTCGGCCAGCGCTGAGCCCCCGAGGTCGGGAGGGGCCTTCCCCTCCCGGCCCCCCGCATGGCCCGTTGACACGCCCGGGGCCGAGGCGCATGGCGCTCTTGCAAATCACTCGCAAAGAGCGGCCGTGACCACATCCACCGACCTCGCCCCCGATCCCCTCGTCGCGCCGTCCGGCCCCGGCTGGCGCTCGGCCCGCCGCGAGCCCTCGCTGTCGGAGGTGTTCCGCTCCATCGCGGTGCCGCGCGGCGGCTCGACCTTCCGGCGCGTGCTCGCCTTCGTGGGCCCGGGCTACCTCGTGGCCGTGGGCTACATGGACCCCGGCAACTGGGCCACCTCGCTGGCCGGCGGCGCGGCCTTCGGCTACGCGCTCCTCTTCGTGGCGCTGCTGTCGTCCGTCATGGCGATGCTGCTCCAGTCGCTCTGCGCGCGCCTCGCCATCGCCTCGGGGCGCGACCTCGCCCAGGCCTGCCGCGACGCCTACCCCCGATGGGCCGCCGTGCCGCTCTGGCTGCTGGCCGAGGTGGCCATCATCGCCACCGACATCGCCGAGGTGATCGGCACCGCCATCGGCCTCAACCTGCTCCTGGGCATCCCGCTCGAGATCGGCGTGGTCATCACCGCGCTCGACGTGTTCCTGATCCTGTGGCTCCAGAACCGCGGCTTCCGGTGGATCGAGGCCTTCATCATCGGGCTGCTGGCCGTCATCGCCCTGTCCTTCACGGTGCTGATCGCGCTCGCCGACCCCGTCTGGGGCGACGTCATCCGCGGCTTCGCGCCCACGACCCAGATCGTCGCCAACGAGGCCATGCTCTACCTCGCGTTGGGCATCATCGGGGCGACCGTCATGCCCCACAACCTCTACCTGCACTCGGGAATCGTGCAGACCCGCGCCTTCGGGCAGGACGAGGAGGGCAAGCGCGACGCGCTCAGGCTCGCCACCTGGGACTCGACGGTGGCGCTCGTGTTCGCGCTCCTCATCAACGCCTCGATCCTGATCCTCGCCGCGGCCGCCTTCTACGGCTCGGGCAACCGGGAGATCGCCGAGATAGACCAAGCGCACGCGCTCCTCTCGCCGCTCCTGGGATCGACGCTGGCGCCCACCCTGTTCGGGCTCGCGCTCTTGTGCTCGGGCATGAACGCGACCGTCACGGCCACCATGGCGGGACAGATCGTCATGGAGGGCTTCGTGCGCCTGCGCGTGCGCCCGGTGGTGCGCCGCCTCATCACGCGCGGGCTCGCCATCGTGCCGACGGTGGCGGTGATCCTGCTGTGGGGCACCGAGGAGATGGGGCGGCTCCTGATCCTCACGCAGGTGGTGCTGAGCTTCCAGCTCCCCTTCGCGGTCGTCCCCCTCGTGATGTTCACGGCCTCCCGCGCCAAGATGGGCGCGCTGGTGGCGCCGCGCTGGCTCACGGGCCTCTGCGGGCTCATCGCCGCCCTCATCATCGTGCTCAACGTCCGCCTCCTCGCCGGACTCGCCTTCGGGTGAGCGCCCGGCGGGCGCGACGAGATCGCCCCTTGCCTCTCCACCGGCCGGAGGGTGTAGAAGCCTCGCCATGACCCTCTCCCGCCGCGCCCTCCTCCTCGCCGCCGCCGCGCTGCCCTTGGCCCGACCCGGCGCCGCCCAGGACGCCCCCGCCATCCACGTGGTCGTGGACCCCAACTGCGAGTGCTGCACCGCCTGGGTCGAGCACCTGCGCGCCGCCGGCCTCGCCGTCACCGTCGAGGAGATGTATGCGGGCCTCCTGGTGGCGCTCAAGGCCGAGAAGGGCATCCCGCTCGACCTCCGGTCCTGCCACACGGCCGAGGCGGGCGGCTACGTGATCGAGGGGCACGTGCCCGCCCCCGACATCCTGCGCCTCCTGGCCGAGCGCCCCGAGGCCCTGGGAATCGCCGTGCCCGGCATGCCCTGGGGCTCGCCCGGCATGGGGCCCGAGGAGGAGCGCGAGGCCTACGAGGTGACGCTGTTCCGCGCGGACGGGACGCGCGCGGTCTGGACGGCCTACGCGGCGGCCTGAGCCCCCCTCAGGCCAGCGCCTCCGGCACGCCCTGGCGGTAGAGGGACACCCGCGTGCCCAAGGGCACGAGGTCGTAGAGCTGGACGATGTGGTCGTTGGTGAGGCGCGCGCAGCCGTTGGACACCGCCGTGCCGATCGTGCGCGGGTCGTTGGTGCCATGGATGCGCAGCAGGGTGTCGCGGCCCTCGTCGTCGAAGAGGTAGAGGGCGCGGGCGCCGAGCGGGTTGTCCGGGCCGCCCGGCATGCCGTCGGCGAAGCGGCCGTAGCGCCCGGGGTCGCGCTCGATCATGGCGTCCGTCGGCTTCCAGCTCGGCCACTCGCGCTTCTCGCCCAGGGTGAAGCGTCCCGCGTGGTAGAGGCCGGGCCGGCCCACGCCCACCGCAAAGCGGATGGCCTCGCCGCCCGAGAGGGTCCAGTAGAGGCGGAAGAGGTTGGGGAGCACGTGGATCTCGCCCGGGGGCAGCCCCGCGTCGAGCCGCACCAGGGTCGGCTCGAACTCCCGCGGGAGCACGAAGGGCTCGGCGGCATGGGCGCGCGCCAGCCCGGGCAGGAGCCCCGCCGCCAAGGCGCCCCCGAGGACCGCTCGCCGGCTCGGCCCCAGCCCTCGTCCCCACGTCGCCGCATCGTCCATCGCGCACCTCCTCGTCCCCCGCGATGCTGGCGGGCGCGGCGGCATCGCGCAAGCGGCCACGGCGCGCGGGGCCGGCGGCGTGGCCGTCCGGCCAGGGCCTCCGCGCCCGGCCCGGCGCGGAGGCCCACGATCGCTCCGCCGACGCGGCGGCCGTGGCCCGCCTCGCCCTCATGCTCCCGAGGCGCGCCGGCTCCCTGCGCGCCGTCCTGGGCCTGCCGGAGACGCCCGCCAACGGGATGCCGGGAGGGCCACGGGCGGCCCTCGCCTCCCGACCGGCCCTCGCTGCCGTCGCGCCTGGCCGACATGGCCCATGCGGCGGCCGGCGGGATCGCGCGGGCGGGCCGGGCTCGGGGGCGACGTCCGGCGTCTTGGAAGGGCACGCGGGATCGGACCCACTCGGCTCCTCCCCGGGGCGCGCGGTGCCGCCCTCGCCATCCGGCCCGGCGCGCCGGCTGCCGCCCTCTCACCGGAAGGGGCCTTCACGTGGGGCATGGCTGATCCGGACCTCGGCCTCGCCGGGGCGGCGGCGTGCGTGGACGGAGCGAGGTCCGCGCTTCGCGCGCGACCCTCGGGCATGACGGGCGCCCCGGGGACCGGGCGCGAGGCTACCGGGACGGGACCGAGGGCCTGCGCCGCGAAGCCGCCCGCCTCGACTGCCCGCCTCGCCGTCCTCCCCTCGTCGGGCGCCGTGTCCGCCATCAGCACGCCGCGCATGGCCTCCGCCTGGGCCGCGACCCCCGCCAGGCCCGCGCGGCGCCTCCGGCTCCCTCACGAGCCGGTCCCCCCGCGCTCCTGGCGCGTCAGGTGGTCCCGCGGGATCGCGATCGGCGCCGTAGGGCGCCCCCTCGCCTCCTGGCCCACCCGGAGCAGGTCGAGGCGCGGCGCCGGCTCATGGAGCATGGGCCGGGTCTCCGCCAGCATCGCCCGCTCGGGGGTAGTGGGTCACTTTGAAATCCTGGGCTGGCGTGGCTTGTAGGGGCCGCGCTTCTTGGGGGCCTCCTCTTGGGCCTCGACCAGCGCCACGATGTCCTCGACCTCCCACGGGCGCGAGGCGAGCCCGGCGGCCATGGCCGGGGGCATCCTGAGCGTCTTGTGGGTGCGGACGTAGTTGTAGTGCATGAAGTGGAGGGCCACGGCATAGGCGTGGTTCTCGACCTTCTTGGAGAAGGCGTTGGTGAGCCGCGTGAACCGCCGCATCCCCATCCGCATGGTGAGGTTCTGCCGCTCGACGTGGGACGTGCTGACGGCCGCCATGTCGGGCTTGCCGAAGATCGGCTCCTTGATCGCGCCCACGCACTCGGCCGGGCTATACTTGCGCTCGTGGCCCCGCTCGCCTGTGAGCCCGCCATACTGCTTCACCAGCATGGCGTAATCGACATCGCCCGAGAAGGCGTCGGTGACCGCCTTGAGGTAGGCCCCGTGCCCGTCCGTGGTGAGCTGGACGCGGCCGGCGAGGCGCCCGGCCAGGTCGGAGATGAACTCGTGCGCCGTCTCGGCCGAGCGGTCCCCCACCGTGTAGGAGATCATCAGCTTGGAGTCGCGGTCCATGGCGGTCCACGTCCAGATGTCGCCCGCGCCCTCGGGGGCGGCCTTGGCCGTGGGGACGTTGCGGGCCTTGGCGTGGACGAAGGCCCAAATCTCGTCGGCCTGGACGTGCCTGGCCTTCACGCCCCGGACGTGCTCATCGTGGTAGGCGGCGCAGGCGCGGCCCGCGTCCTCAAGAAGCTTCACCACCGTGTTCTTCGCCACGCCCGTGATGCGGCAGGTGGACCGGATGCTGTTGCCTTCCACGAGGCAGCGGAGGTTGCGGGCGCGGGCGGCGGTGTCGAGCTTGTTCATACTGACCATTATGCATGACTACTTGTCAGATGCAAGGCCGTGGGGCTCAAAACTTTATTCCTTGCGCTGATTTGTGCAGTCTGCTTACATCGCGGCGAGAGTCAAGGTTTGGAGCCTGCGGTGGAAGACGACGACCAGAACAAGGCCCATGTGCTCAAGCTCCTGACGACCTGCTTCCCAGTCGGGTTCTGGCAGGGCGTGCAGGATCGGGCACGCGCCCTCTACCTCGACAGGTTCAGCGAGATCAGCGCGAGCCCGCAGCTCAACGCCTCACAGCGCCTCAGCCTGCTGTGGCAGGATCGGCACTTCCGCATGGAGTGGCTGTTGGCCGACGAGGCGGCGCAGCACGGGGTGCCTGCCTCCGCGACGCTGATCCCGAACAACGGGTGCTACTACACGTTGGTGGCGCATGGACCCGTTCGGCTGGTGCAGAGCTACGTCCGCAGGATAGGAACCATGCCGCGGCCTGCCCGGTTCCGCAGCCAACTCGCCAGCATCAACACTTTCGAGCGCAACCCTGGGCTTGACCTCATCGAAGGCGAGCGCCCGTTCCGCGCGCCCTCCGAGTTCACAGGAGTCCTCCTCAGCAGCCCGGTCGGAGCAAGCTTCCGCGAGGACCACCAAGCCCTAGGTGCCATCGGCTTGCACGTCCCGTATGAGGACCTCTCGGGTTGGGCCGTGAGCCTCCCCTTGGTCGACATCGTGGCGTCCTACGCGAAGCCCGAGGCGCGGCCGGACATCGTGACGCCCCGGCTCAAGCCGGGCCGCAAGACGGGAAGCGAGGAATGAACGTCGGAACCCCCGGCTTCTACGGCGAGCGCCTCACGGAGGCGCGGCAAGCGCGCGGTCTGTCGGCCGTCGCGCTGGCCGACGTGGTGGGGATCACGCCGCAGTCGATCTACCAATACGAGAAGAACAAGCAGACGCCCCGAGGTGATGTGCTGGATGCCATCGCGTCCCGGCTCAACATGCCGCGCGCCTACTTCCTGCGGCCGCCTGCCCCTTTGGACGACGCGCCCATCTTCTGGCGGTGCCGGGAGACGTCTAGCAGCCTCGCACGGGCGCGCGCGGAGATCAGGCTCCGTTGGGTCAAGGACATCCTCGACCACCTCGCCAGCTTCTTGGACTTCCCCGCCATCAACCTGCCCGAGATCGATGTCCCTCTGGACTTTCGGGAGATCGACCGCGCCTTCCTTGAGTCCGCCGCGCTGTCCGTGCGGGACCAGTGGCGGCTCGGCACGGGTCCAATGCCGGACCTCCTGTTGGAGATCGAGAACCACGGCATCGTGGTGTCGCGCATCCATATGGGGGCCGAGAAGCAGGATGCGTTCTCGCAGGTGTCGCGGAGAACAGGGACGCCCTTTATGGTCCTGAGCCGCGACAAGGCGAGCGCGGTCAGGCAACGGTTCGACGCCGCGCACGAGTTGCTTCACGTGCTGGCGCACCGCTCCGTTCCCGATAAGCGGCTGAACACGAAGGCCGACAACAAGCTGATCGAGGAGCAGGCGCATTACTTCGCGGGCGCCCTGCTTCTGCCCGCCGAACAGTTCTCGCGCGAGCTGTGGGCGCCGACGCTTGACGCGATGGTGGCGGCCAAGGACCGCTGGAAGGTTTCGGTTGGCGTCATGATCAAGCGGTGCGAGAACCTGGGGATGATCGACAGCGACGCAGCGCAGCGGCTTTGGATCAACTACACGCGCCGGGGCTGGCGCGACGGCGAACCTTTGGACGGCAAGATCGAGAAGGAGCGCCCCAGGCTCCTGCGGCGTAGCGTCGAGCTGGTTCTCAACGAGAAGGTCCAATCGGTCTCGCAGATACTCGGCGCCGTGAACCTGAAGGCGCATGATGTCGAGGAGCTGTGCGACCTCGACCCTGGCCTGCTGTCTGCGGAGGCGTCCGACGCCAAGGCGATGCCTCGGCTCAAGGGCGAGGAGCCGCCCGTGGGCAACGTCGTCCCTCTATTCGATCGGCGCTGACTTCTTCCAACGGGCTTCGGCCGCCGCGCGGGAAATCTCCGTGCGGCGGTCAGGGCTCAAGGACTCAGCCCGCGCCTTTCCGCCTTTGAGGCCACCTTGTCGCTGCGCCCCTGCCTTGACCGGCTCCTGCGCCTCGCTCGCGTCCCCCGTCGCCAAGTCCACGATGAGCTTGGCGAGCTGGTTGGCGTCACGCGGGCGCTTGGGGCGGTCGGTCATGCCCGCAACATGGGGCCGCCCGTCGCTTCAAGCAACAGCCCTCGCGCGAGGGGCCGCACGGCGCTAGATTTCAAAGTGACCCACTACCCGCTCGGGCGGACCCCTCGGGAGAGGTCAGGGGCGCCCTGGGGCGCAGCGCCGCTCCCGTCGCGGGCGGGCGGTCCCAAGGCGCGTCCTCGCATGGCCGCTGCCTGGGGCGGGGTGGTCCCGAGGGCACCCCTTCGGGCCTGCCCTCCGGCACGTCCTGGGGGTCCGTCATGGGAGCGCCTGCGGAGAGGGATTCGGCGCAGGGTCGGGCAACGGAGCGGGGCTCGACGGGCGGCCCAGCCGGGGCGCGTCCTGTGGCGAGGTGCGCTCCTAGGCCTCGATCGCGCCCAGGCGGTGGGCGAGGCCCAGGGCAGGCACCAGGGCGTCCGCGTGCGGGGGCCGCGAGCGCGAAGGGCCAGGAGACAGGCCCGAGCGCGCCCGAGGCCACGCCAGGCCCTCGCGCGCCGTGCGGGGGGGCCTTGAGGGGCGTGCCACGCCGTCATGGGGGTGTCGCCCTTGCCCCGGGGGGGCCAAGTCCCCGGGCATTTGGGCCAACGCCCCCAGGCGCGAGCGGTGCACCAAGGGGTGGCCGAGGGCCTCGTGGGGGCCCTGGACCGCCGCCGCGCCCGCGCCCCGTCAGCCAGGGCCAGCCGCCCATCCCAAGCCCCGGCCGCCCGGCTCAGCCATGCCCACGCCCCGCAAGAGGGGCCGCGGCTCCTGAGCCTAACCACCTGGCGTCCGGCGCCATCGCCGAGGGCAGTGGCGGAGACGATGGGATTCGAACCCACGAGGGAGTTTCCCCCCTACGCCCTTAGCAGGGGCGCGCCTTCGGCCACTCGGCCACGTCTCCGCCGGCCGGCCTATCGGCCCAGGCCCGCGAAGGCAAGCGCCTTGCCCGGGGCCCCCTCGCGCGCCAGATGTGGGGCGAGACGGGGGGACGGGCCATGATGCAGCGGACGTTCGGGCGCACCGGCTGGCGGGTCGGCGCCGTGGGCTTCGGCGCCTGGGCCATCGGCGGCTCCTGGGGCGACGTCGCCGAATCCGACGCCAAGGGGGCGCTCCACGCCGCCCTCGACGCGGGGGTCACGCTCGTCGACACCGCCGACGTCTACGGCGACGGCCGCAGCGAGCGCCTCATCCGCGAGGTCCTGGAGGAGCGCGGCGTCCTCCACGAAGCCCCCGGAGAGGGCCGCCCCGTCGTGCTCACCAAGGCCGGCCGCCGCCTCGACCCCCACGTGGCCGAGGGCTACACGGCGGCCAACCTCCGCGCCTTCGTGGACCGCTCGCGCGACCTCCTCGGGATGCCCATGCTGGACCTCGTCCAGCTCCATTGCCCGCCCGCCGCCGTCCTCTACGACCCCGAGGCCATCGCCGCCATGGACGCCCTGGTCGCGGACGGCCTCGTCCGCCACTGGGGCGTCAGCGTCGAGAAGGTCGAGGAGGGCCTCAAGGCCCTGGAGATCCCCACCGTCGCCTCCGTCCAGATCATCTGGAACGCCTTCCGCCAGCGCCCCGCCGACCTGTTCCTGCCGCGCGCCCTCGCCAAGGGCGTGGCCGTCGTCGCCCGCGTGCCGCTCGCCTCGGGCCTCCTCGCGGGGAAGATCACGCGCGAGACCCGCTTCGCCCCGGACGACCATCGCGCGTACAACCGCCACGGCGAGGCCTTCGACGTGGGCGAGACCTTCGCGGGCGTCCCCCTGGACGTGGCGCTCGACGCCGTGGAGGAGGTGCGCCGCCTCCTGCCCCTGGGCACCGACATGGCCGCGTGGGCGCTCCGCTGGTGCCTCATGGACGAGGCCGTCAGCGTCGTCATCCCCGGGGCCAAGGACGCGCGGCAGGCCCGGGCCAACGCCGCCGCGGGCGACCTGGCCCCCCTGCCGCCGCAGGCCATGGAGGCCGTCCGAGACCTGTATCGGACGCGCATCGCCCCCCATGTGCATCAGCGCTGGTGACCTCCGAATCCTTGCCCGGGGTCCCCTCGAACATTAGATGAACGTCATGCCCATGACGTTGAAAGAGAAGCTCGCGATCCTCTCGGACGCGGCCCGCTACGACGCCTCCTGCGCCTCGTCCGGGACCAAGCGCAGGGACGCGACCAAGGGGGGCCTGGGCAGCACCGAGGGCCAGGGCATCTGCCACGCCTACGCGCCGGACGGCCGCTGCATCAGCCTCCTGAAGATCCTGATGACCAACTTCTGCGTCTTCGACTGTGCGTATTGCGTCAACCGCGCGTCCTCCAACGTGCAGCGCGCCCGCTTCGCGCCGGAGGAGGTGGTCGGGCTCACCATCGAGTTCTACCGCCGCAACTACATCGAGGGCCTGTTCCTGTCCTCCGGCATCATCCGCTCGCCCGACGACACCATGCGCGACATGGTCGAGATCGTCCGCACGCTGCGGGTCCGAGAACGGTTCCACGGCTACGTCCACCTCAAGACCATCCCCGGCGCCGACCCCGCGCTCGTCGCCGAGGCGGGCCTTCATGCCGACCGCCTGTCGGTCAACGTGGAGCTGCCCACGGCCGCCTCGCTGGCCCGCCTGGCCCCCGAGAAGGACGACCGCGCCATCGCCCGCGCCATGGGCCAGTTCAGGGCCACCAAGGAGGACGCCGACGACGCCAGGCGCCGCTTCGCCCCCGCCGGCCAGTCCACGCAGATGATCGTGGGCGCCGACGAGGCCACCGACGCCACCATCCTCGGCCGCTCCGCCCACCTCTACGGCGCCTACGACCTCAAGAGGGTCTACTACTCCGCCTTCTCGCCCATCCCCGACTCCAAGGCCTCCCTGCCCCTCGTGAAGCCGCCGCTCCTGCGCGAGCACCGGCTCTACCAGGCCGACTGGCTCATGCGCTTCTACGGCTTCGAGGAGGGCGAGATCACCGCGCACCGCCCCGACGGCAACCTCGACCTCGCCATAGACCCCAAGCTCGCCTGGGCCTTGGAGAACCGCCACCGCTTCCCCGTGGACGTGCAGACCGCCGACCGCGAGATGCTCCTGCGCGTGCCGGGCTTCGGCAAGAAGACCGTGGACCGCGTGCTGACCGCCCGCCCCCACCGCCGCGTGCGTCACGACGACCTCGCGCGCATGGGCGCGACGATGAGGAAGGCCCGCCCCTTCATCGTCCTCCCCGACTGGTCCCCCGGCGGCCTCCTCGACGCGGCGAGCCTGCGCGAAAGGTTCGCGCCCGAGCCCGAGCAGCTCGTCCTGCTCTAGGATGCCCCACGTCCAGCTCCCCAAGGTCGGCACCGACCGCGCCTGGCGCGAGGCCGCGCGCGCCTGCCTCCGGGCCCGCCTCGCCCCCGAGGCCGTCACCTGGAGCCGCGGCGGCGGCGCCGCCACCCTCTTCGACGAAGGCAGCGCCCCGCCCCCGGCCCGCGCCGGCGCCGCCATCAAGGTGCCCGCCTCCTTCGTGGACCTCGCCGGCCTCGTCGCCTGGCACTCCGACCCCGAGCGCTTCGCCCGCCTCTACGCCCTCCTGTGGCGCCTGCGCCTGGAGCCCGCGCTCATGGCCGAGGACCGCGCCGACCCGTCCGTGGCCAAGCTGCGCGCCCTGGAGAAGGGCGTCAGGCGCGACATCCACAAGACCCACGCCTTCGTCCGCTTCCGCGAGGCGGGCGAGCCCGGGGCCCCCCGCCGCCGCTTCGCCGCCTGGTTCGAGCCCTCCCACTACACCCTGGAGCCCTCCGCCCCCTTCTTCGCCCGCCGCTTCGCCGACATGGACTGGATGATCCTGACGCCCGACCTCTCGGCGCGCTTCGAGGACGGCGTGATGACCCTCGCGGACGGGGAGGCCAAGCCCGCGCTGCCCCCCGACGCGGCCGAGGAGATGTGGACGACCTACTTCAAGAACATCTTCAACCCCGCCCGCGTCAAGGTCGGCGCCATGCTCTCGGAGATGCCGAAGAAGTACTGGCGCAACCTGCCGGAAGCGGCGGCCATCCCCGGGATGCTCCAGGCCGCCGAGGGCCGCATGCGCGCCATGGCCGAGGCCCTGCCGACCGACGCCCCCCTCTTCGCCCACCGCATCGCCGCCCGCGCCGCCCCGCCCCCCGCCCCGCCCGAGGGCGAGGCCGCGACGCTGGGCGACCTCGCGGCTCACGAGGAGGCCTGCCGGCGCTGCCCGCTCCACGAGCACGCCACCCAGGTCGTCCCCGGCGAGGGCCCCCCCACGGCCCCCCTGATGATGGTGGGCGAGCAGCCCGGCGACACCGAGGACCTCAAGGGCCGCCCTTTCGTGGGCCCCGCCGGCCAGCTCCTCGACGAGTCCCTGCGCCGCGCCGGCATAGACCGCTCCGCAGTGTTCCTGACCAACGCCGTCAAGCACTTCAAGTTCACCCTCAAGGGTCGCCGGCGCCTCCACCAGAGCCCCGGCACGAGCGAGATCGCCGCCTGCCGCTGGTGGTCCGAGCGCGAGATCGCCCTCGTCAGGCCCCGGCTCCTCGTCGCCCTCGGCGCCACCGCCGCCGAGAGCCTGACGGGCTCGCGCAAGGACGTGCTCAGGCGGCGCGGCGCCATCGAGGAAGGCCGCGACGGCCTCCCCGTGTTCCTCACTGTCCACCCGAGCTTCCTGCTGCGCCTCTCCGACCGCGCCGAGCAGGAGGAGGAGACGGGGCGCTTCGTGGCCGACCTCCTCGCCGCCCGCGCCCATCTCGACGGGCTCCTCGCCGGCGGCCCTCCGCCGGTGCCCTGACCCTCACGGCCTTGTCACGCGCAAGGCGGCCCGCGCCGTGCTGTGGTCCCGGCCGGCGCGACCCGCGCCGTCTGTCCGGAGGATCCGCACCATGTCGCTCGTCGTCTCCGCCTTGGCCGAGCCCGCCACCCGGCGCGCGACGCTGGCCGTCCTGGGGCTGGCAGGCCTGGCCTCGCTGCTGGTGCCGGGCCGCGCGGCGCTGGCCCAGGACGCCGCGTCGGGCGCGGCGCCGCTCCTGTCGCCCGAGGCGCTGGAGGCCGAGCTGGCCGCCTCGGACCCCGTCCTCATCAACGTCCACGTCCCCTACGACGGCGAGATCGAGGGCACGGACGCCTTCATCCCCTTCGACGCCATCGCCGAGGACCCCTCGCTCCTGCCCGCCGACCTGGGCGCGCGCGTCGTCGTCTACTGCCGCACCGGCCGCATGAGCGCCATCGCCGGGGCCGCCCTCGTGGCCATGGGCTACTCGGACGTCGCCGACCTCGAAGGGGGCATGGAGGCCTGGACCGCCTCTGGCCGCCCCCTCGTCAGGCGTGAGGCCGGCTAGGCCCCCGGGCGCGGCGCCAGGCCCCCAGCGCCGCCACGATGGCGGCGCCCAGCGCGAAGCCCACCACGGCGCCGCCCATCGCCCTCACCAGCCACGCCGCCGCCCCTTCCAGCGCGCCGAGCGCCCCCGCGACGGCCTCCGCCGCGACCTCGATCGCCTTCTCGGGCCCCGCGAGCCCCCAGACCGTCAGCCCATGCAGGACGATCTGCCCGCCTACCCACAGCATGGCCACCGTGCCCAGGACGCTCAGGACCGACAGCACGGCGGGCATCCCCACCACCATGCCCCGTCCGATCGCGCGGCCCACCGGCGTGAAGGCCCGCCGCGCCAGGGCCGCGCCCATGTCGTCCGCCTTCACGATCAAGGCCACGAGCCCATACACCCCGGCCGTCACCACGATCCCCACGACGCCCAGGATGAAGGCGCGCAGCCAGAAGCTCTCGGCCTCGATGGTGGCGAGCGAGATGGCCATGATCTCGGCCGACAGGATCATGTCGGTGCGGATGGCCCCCGCGACCTTCCCGTCCTCCAGCGACTTGGCCTGGGCCGCCGCGTCCCCCTGCGCCGCCGCCTGCTCGGCCGCGGATTCGTTCACGTCCGCCGCGTGCTCGTGGGGCACCATGAGGTGGATGAGCTTCTCGGCTCCCTCGAAGCACAGGTAGAGCCCCCCCACCACCAGGAGCGGCGTGATGAGCCATGGCGCCAGCCACGACAAGAGCAGCGCGGCCGGCAGGAGGATCAGGAGCTTGTTCCTGAGGCTCCCCAGCGCGATGCGCCAGATGATGCTGAGCTCCCGCTCGGCGGCGAAGCCCACCACGTAGCGGGGCGTGACGGCCGTGTCGTCGATGACGATGCCGGCGGCCTTGGAGCCCGCCTTGACCGTCTGCGCGGCCACGTCGTCGAGGCTCGCCGCCGCCACTTTGGCGATGGCCGCCACGTCGTCCAACAGCGCGAAGAGCCCGCTCGCCATGTGATCCCCTCCCTCGCCGGCCCCCAACGCCCGACGGGCGGCCCGCTGTTCCCGCCTCAGGCGAGCGACAGCAGCACCGACACGGCGCTGCGCAGCTCGTTGGTGGTGGTCCCGCCGGTCGCGCAGAGGCGGCGCAAGGCGGGCAGGCTCGCCCAGGCCACCCCGTCGCCCAAGCCCTGCGCGCCGGGCTCGTCGAGGACCACCACGTCGTAGCGCGTGAGGCAGCGCAGGAAGCGGCCGCCCTCGTCGGACTGCGCCACCGAAAGGACCGGGGCGGGACCGTCCGCGAAGGCCTCGGCCAAGCCCTCGGGGGCGTCGCCGTCCGACTGCCAGGTGGGGCCGAACTCCCGCCGGCCGCGGAAGCCGGGCTCGGCCGCCACGCGCAGCGCGACGTGCAGCCGTCCGCCGCGCGGGGCCAGCGCCAGCACGGCGCGATCCTGCGCCCGCGGCAGCAGGAGGGGCTGGTCCCAGCGGGCCACCTCGCGGCCGGGCGCCTCCACGGCCACCATCTCGACGCCGCCGCGGCCGTCGGGGGGCAGGAAGCGGGCGCCCTCCCAGGCCCATCCGGGGAGCGCGTCGAGCGGCACCCTCTCGATTCCCGCCGGCGCGCGGCCCCCGAGGCGGGCGCGCAGCGCCGCCACCTCGGCCTGGCCACAGCGCTCGGACGCCGCCTCGCGGAGCGCGTCGCGCAGCGCGGCGGGGGGCCCCTCCGCCCAGCTCGGCCCGGAGAAGAGAGGCCCGTCGCCGCGCAGCAGCCCCCAGTCGCCGCTCGCCACCACCGACCGCGCGTCCGTGTTGACCACGAAGTCCTCGGCCAGCGCGGCCCGCAGCGCGGCCGCGTCGAACCAGCGCCAGTTGGGATGGCCTGGATCGAAGGGCTCGGGCGCCGCGACGATCGCGTTGCGGTTCCACTTGGCGACGAAGCGGCTGCCCTGCTCGCTGTGGTCGGTGCCGACGATCCCGCCGCGGGCCTCGAAGAGGTCGAGGAAGCGCGTGGGCGAGCCGCCGTGGCGGCGCAGGTAGTTGCTGCGGGTGGCCTGCACGGCGGGCCCGGCCTGGACCCAGCCCACGGCGCCGGGCTCGGACTTGGCCTGCAGCAGCCACAGCGCCCCGTCCGGGCCGGGCGCCGTCACGAGCCCCAGGAGGCCCACCTCGGGCTGGTCGATGAACGGCAGGGCCGCGCCGTCCAGGCGCGACAGCGGCGCCCGCACCCGCGCACCCACCACGGCGAAGAAGCCGCCGCCCCGGTGGCTCAGCGCGCCGTCCCGCAGCGCCCATTCGCCGGACGTCGCGAGCGGGATAGGCCGCGCGACGCCCGTCTCGCTCTGCCGGCGCTCGTCCAGCCACGCCGCGATCATGCGGCCTCGCCCAGCTGCGCCCGCGCCGCCGCGACCATGTCGGCGAGCGCCGGGGGCCGGGGCATGGCCTCGCCCGTGCGCGCCGCGATGGCCTCGCCGAGGGGCCAGCCGGCGGGCAGGCCCGCCTCGTCCAGGGCGGCGCCGTAGGGGTCCTCGCCCGTCGAGAGGAACCGCGCCGCGGCCTCCGGCCCGAGCCGCCCGGCCAGGGCCGCCGCCAGCCCCGCGTGGGGGGAGAGGCGCGCGAAGGCCGCGGGCTCGCGGCCCTCGGCGACGTAGAGGGCGTGCCGCCTGCCCACCTCGGCGCGGATGGCGTCGGGGTCGCGCCCCCGCGCGATGTCCTCGACCGTGTCGAAGAAGGGCGAGACCTCCTCGTAGCGCGTCCGGCCGAGGACGGCCGCGCGCACGTTGTCCTTGAGGACCGTGACGCGCGGCTCGTCCACGTGGCGCAGGCCCGCCCGCCAGGCCCGCAGGAGCCAGTCCACGACCGGCACGCGGCGCACGGCCATGGCCGGCCCGAAGGGGCCCACGCGCCGAAGGGCGTCCCGGCCCGCCACCCAGGCGCTGACGGGCTCGAAGAGGTTGGGCGCGGCGGCGAAGGCGTCCCCGAGCCGGCGCCCCACGGGCGTGCGCCCGTTGAAGGCGACCGCGCCCCCGCGCCCGCGCCGCGTCCGGTGCGTCCCCGTCGTGCACAGGTCGAACCCCTCGCCGAGATGGCCCAGCGCCACATCGAGGTGGTCGGGCAGCCATCAGTCGTCGTGGTTGAGGAAGGCGACGGCGTCCCCCCGCGCCAGCGCGACGCCCACGCTGTTGGGGATGGACTGCTCGCCGCAGCGGGCGGGCAGGTTGGCGTAGCGGACGCGCGGCTCGCCCATGGCCGCCAGGGCCTCGCCCGTGGCGGGCCCGCAGCGGTCGCCGATCACCAGGGCCTCCCAGTCGCTCAGGCGCTGCGCGCGCACCGAGGCCAGGGCGCGGACCAGCAGCGCGGGCCTGTCGTAGGTAGCGACCACCACGGTGACGCGCGGCATCACGGCGCGCTCAGCCGCTGAACAGGAAGTGCAGCACGTCCCCGTCCCGCACCACGTAGCTCCTGCCCTCCACGCGCAGCTTCCCGGCCTCCCTGGCGCGCGCCTCTCCGCCGTGGGCCACGTAGTCGTCGTAGGCCACCGTCTCGGCGCGGATGAAGCCCTTCTCGAAGTCGCCATGGATGACGCCCGCCGCCTGGGGCGCGAGAGCGCCGACGGGAATGGTCCAGGCCCGCGCCTCCTTGGGCCCGGCCGTGAAGTAGGTCTGGAAGCCCAGGAGGGCATAGGCCGCCCGGATGAGCCGGTCGAGCCCCGCCTCCCGCAGCCCCAGCGTCTCCAGGAACTCGGCCTGCTCCCCCTCGGGAAGCTGCGCGATCTCCTCCTCGATGCGCGCCGAGATGACCACGTGGGCGTTGCCCTCGGCCGCGGCCATCGCAGCGACGGCCTCCGAGTGCCGGTTGCCCGTGGCCGCCTCGTCCTCGCTGACGTTGCACACATAGAGCACGGGCTTGGCCGTGAGGAGCTGAAGGAGCCGCCACTGGCGCCGATCCTCCTCGGCCACCGGGACGGTGCGCGCCGGCCGCCCCTGCGCGAGCGCCTCCTGCGCGGCCCTCAGCAGCCGCTCCTGGTCCAGCGCCTCCTTGTCCCCGCCCTTGACCTTGCGCTGGAGGTTCCCGAGCCGCCGCTCCACCGACTCCAGGTCCGCCAGCATCAGCTCCGTGTCCACGGTGGCCGCGTCCGCGACGGGGTCCACGCGCCCCTCGACGTGGGTCACGTCGCCGCCCTCGAAGCAGCGCAGCACGTGCGCCACCGCGTCCACCTCGCGGATCGTGGCCAGGAACTGGTTGCCCAGGCCCTCGCCCTTGCTCGCCCCCCGCACCAGCCCCGCGATGTCCACGAAGGTCATGCGCGCGGGGATGACCTGCCTGGACTTCGCCAGCTCCGCGAGGCGCCCGAGGCGCGGGTCGGGCACGGCGACCTCGCCCACGTTGGGCTCGATGGTGCAGAAGGGGAAGTTGGCGGCCTGCGCCGCGGCCGTGCGCGTCAAGGCGTTGAAGAGCGTGGACTTGCCCACGTTGGGCAGGCCCACGATGCCCATGCTCTGCGCCATCGCCGTCTCTCCCTGGTCGGGCGCGGCCTTAGCCGGCCGCCCCCCGCCCTTCAAGCCTTGACGCCGCCCCCCCGCCGCGCGACGGCGCCCCCATGGACCTCCGCCCCCTCGACGCCCCCCTGCGCCCCCAGGCCCTCGCCCTCAACGCGGGCGTGGAGGCCTGGACCTCGCCGCTGGACGCGGACGCCCTCGACCGCCTCCTCGGCGTCGCCAGCTTCGCGGAGGCCGCCGTCGAGGACGGCCGCCTCCTCGGCTTCCTCGTCGGCATGACGGAAGGGAGCGCCTACTGGGGCCGCAACTTCCTGTGGCTGCGAGAGCGCCTGCCCCGCATGGCCTACGTGGACCGCGTGATCGTCGCCCCCGAGGCGCGCGGGCGCGGCCTCGCCGCCGCCCTCTACGCGCGCTTCGCCGCCGCCTCGGGCGGCCGCCCGCTGGCCTGCGAGGTGGCCACCGACCCGCCCAACCCCGGCTCCGAGGCGTTCCACGCGCGCCTCGGCTTCACCGAGCTGGGCCGCGCCGAGCCCTGGCCCGGCCACCCGGCCGTGTTCCTGCTCCGCGCTCAGCGCCCGTAGCGCCGCGCGCGCCGCTCCTCCTGGCCCTGCCAGATGACGATCCAGGCCAGGAGGATGAAGATCGGGTGCCCGAGGCCGCCCGAGAAGACGATCGCCGGCAGCCAGAACAGGAACACGACGACCGCGAGGAAGGGCCGCCCGGCGAACAGGATGGACAGCGGCGGCAGGAGAAGGGCGAGCACGTAGTTCATGCGCCCTCATATGGGGACGTGCCCCGCCGGTTACAGGGGCGCGCGCCCGAAATCGGCAGGCTTTGGAACGAAGGGCGAACGGTGCTAGGGTCGGGCCGTCCCAGGCAGGAGCCGCCCATGCAGCCCATCCCCTACCTCTTCTTCCACGGCGACGCCGCCGAGGCGCTCGCGGCCTACGCCGCCCTCTTCGGCGCCGAGGCCCCCCGGATCCTGCGCATGGGCGAGGCGCCAGGGGGCGCGGCCCACGGCGAGCCCCGCCACGTCATGCACGGCGCCGTCCGTGTGGGGGCGGGCTGGCTCTACGCGTCGGACTCCGCCGACCCCGCCGACAGGGGCGCGGCCGTCGCCGTCACCTCCCCCAGCCCGGAGGAGACCCGCCGCCTCCTCGCCGCGCTCGCCGAGGGCGGCACCGTCCACATGCCCGTGTCCGCGACCTTCTGGAGCCCCGCCTTCGGCATGGTCACGGACAGGTGGGGCACGCGCTGGATGCTCGACACCGACCCGGCCCCGGCCGCGGAGGAGGCCGCCGAGGCGGAGGCCCACCCCAGCTGAGCTTGCCAATCCCCCTCCCCCGTCGCATCACCCCCCGCGACGGGGGGCCCTCATGACACGCATCGCCGACACCTTCGCGCGCCTGCGCGCCCAGAACCGCAAGGCCTTCGTGGCCTACGTCATGGCCGGCGACCCCGACGAGGCCACCTCCCGAGAGATCGCGCTCGGCCTCCCCGACGCCGGCGTGGACGTGGTCGAGCTCGGCATCCCCTTCACCGACCCCATGGCCGACGGCCCCACGATCCAGCTCGCCGGCCAGCGCGCGCTCGCCTCGGGCCAGACGCTCGCCAGGACCCTCGCCCTGGCGGCCGCGTTCCGCGCGCGCCACCCCGCCACGCCCCTGGTGCTCATGGGCTACTACAACCCCATCCACGCCATGGGCGTCCCCGCCTTCCTCGACGCGGCCGTCGCCGCCGGCGTGGACGGCCTCATCGTCGTGGACCTGCCCCCCGAGGAGGACGCCGAGCTGTGCCTGCCCGCCCGCGCCGCCGGGCTCGACTTCATCCGCCTCGCCACCCCCACCACCGACGCCGCCCGGCTCCCCAAGGTGCTCGAGAACACCTCGGGCTTCATCTACTACGTCTCCGTCACGGGCATCACCGGCGCCGCCGCCGCCGTGGCGGGCGACGTCGCCCCCGAGGTCGCGCGCATCAAGGCGCAGACCTCCCTGCCCCTCGTCGTCGGCTTCGGCATCCGCACGCCCGAGGCCGCCCGGGCCATCGCCGCCACGGCCGACGGCTGCGTGGTGGGCTCGGCCATCGTGTCCGAGATCGCCTCGGGGCGCTCGCCCGCCGAGGTCCTGGCCTTCGTGCGCGCGCTGGCCGAAGGGGCGCGCGCGGCCTGACGGCGCCGCCTAGCCCCCCGGCAGCAGCGGCAGCTCCACCTCGCCGCGCCGGCCGTCCCTCTCCAGCGTCACCGTCACCGTCTCGCCCACCGCGCGGGCGTCGAGCGCGGCGAGCAGGTCGTCGAGCGTGGCCACCGCCTCCCCCTCCACCGCCACCACCACGTCCCCCGGCACGATGCGCCCGTCGCGCAGCATCCGCGCCCCCTCCAGGCCCGCCCGCGCCGCCTCGGACCGGGGCGCCACCTCCAGCACCATGGCCCCCACGAGACCCTGCCGGTTGACGGCCGCGTTGAGCCGCGGGTCGAAGCTCAGCCCCAGCGTGGGCGGCACGTAGCGCCCCGTGCGGATCAGCTCGGGGACCACGCGGGCGACCGTGGCCGCCGGCACCGCGAAGCCGATGCCCGCCGAGCCCCCCGAGGGCGAGTAGATGGCCGTGTTGACCCCCACGACCCGGCCGGCCGCGTCCAGCAGGGGGCCGCCCGAGTTGCCCGGGTTGATGGCCGCGTCCGTCTGGATGAGGCCCCTGAGCGCCCGCCCCTGCGCGCCCGGGATGGACCGGTCGAGCGCGCTGACGATGCCGGTGGTGAGCGTCCAGTCGAGCCCGAAGGGATTGCCGATGGCGAGGACCCTGGCGCCCACCTCGGGCGGGCCCTCGGGCGCGAGCGCCAGGGGCGCGGGCAGGTTCTCGCCCGTGATGCGCAGGACGGCCAGGTCGTGGGAGGCGTCGCTGCCCACCAGGCTCGCCTCGAAGGCGCGCCCGTCGGCCAGCGTCACCGTCGCGCTCGAGGCGCCGTCGACGACATGGGCGTTGGTGACGACGTACCCGGCGCCGTCCCACAGGAACCCGGAGCCCGTGCCGAGGGGCACGACGTCGCCCCGCCCGAACAGGTCGCGCGAGTCGGCCGAGGTGGAGATGGCGACGACGCTGTCGCGCGCCGCGCGGAAGAGCGCGATGGTGGCGGCCTCCTCCGAGCCCTCGGGGGCGAGCGACACCGTGGGGAGCGCCACCGGGGCCACGGGCGCCGGCGCCTCCAGCCCGAGCCGCGCGGCGACGCCGGGGGGCGGCCACCCGGCCAGCCCGAGCCCCAGGCCCAGCCCGATCCCCAGCGCCAGGACCAGCGCCAGGGCCGCCAACAGAAGCCTCATGCCCGCCTCCGCCATGCGATAGCGCGTCGCGGAGGGCTTCCTCCGCTTGACGCGGCCGCAGATTGCCGCATGGAGCTAAACCGACACGTTGCCCCCCACAAGGAGCCCCGCCGTTGCGCATCCTCGCCCTCCTCGCCGCCCTGGCCGTGCCCGGCGCGGCCCTCGCCCAGCCCTGCGGCAACGACGCCTCCGGCTTCGAGGCCTGGAAGGCCCAGTTCGCCCAGACCGCCGCCGCCCAGGGCGTGGGCGAGCGCGGGCTCGCCGCCCTCGCCCAGACCTCCTACGCCACCCGCACCATCGAGGCCGACCGCAACCAGCGCTCCTTCCGCTACCCCCTCGACGAGTTCCTGCGCATCCGCGGCGCCGACACCATCGTCGCCCAGGGCCGCCGCCGCCTGGAGGAGAACCGCGCCTTCTACGACAGCCTGGAGGCCGCCTATGGCGTGCCCGCCGGCGTCCTCATCGCCATCCACGGCATGGAGACGGGCTTCGGCAGCTTCATGGGCGACAGCAACGTGCTCGACGCCATCGTCACGCTGGCCTACGACTGCCGCCGCCCCGAGTTCTTCACGCCCCACGCGCTGGCCGCCCTGACCCTCGTGGACCAGGGGGCGATCGGCCCCGACAGCGTGGGCGCCATGCACGGGGAGCTCGGCCACACCCAGTTCCTGCCCGGCAACATCCTGCGCTTCGGCCAGGACGGCAACGGCGACGGCCGCGTGGACCTCACGAACCTGGCCGACGCCATGGCCTCCACGGCCAACTTCCTGCGCGGCAACGGCTGGCAGCCCGGCGCCGGCTACCAGGAGGGAGAGCCCAACTACGCCGTGCTCGGCCAGTGGAACGCCGCCACCGTCTACCAGCAGGCGCTGGCCATCATGGGCCCCCGGATCGAGCCCTGAGCCCGTCCAGCCAGGCCCGCAGCGGCCCGTCCCAGCCGGGCGCGAGCCGCACCAGCCGCTCGCGCCCCCGCGCCTCGCGCCGGACCACCCCCGCCGCCTCCAGGACGTTGAGGTGCTTCATGGTCGCGAAGCGCGACACCGGGAAGCGCGCGCAGAGCGCCCCCACCGTCAGCGCCCCCTCCTCGGCCAGCATCCCCACGACCCGCCCCCGCGCCCGGTCCGCGAGCGCCCCGAGCAGCGCCGCGGGGGCGTCGCCGGGCGCCCCGCTCAAGGCGCCGCCCAGGCCAGCACGGCGCCCGCCGCCGCCCCGGCCGCCACTTCATGCCCCGCGTCCACCAGGACCACCGCCCAGGGTCGGTCCCCCCAGGCGCGGTCGCGCAGCATCGGCATGAGCCCGAAGGCCAAGGCCGCCCCCGCCCCCAGCGCCGCCCCCTGCCAGGCCTCCCCCAGCCCGAAGAGCAGCACCGCCGCCAGGAGCGCCCCCACCTGCACCAGGCTCGCCAGCGCCGACGTGGCCAGCGCCGCCGCCAGGTCCACCTTGCCCTCGGCGATGTCCTCGGCCGTCAGCCCCAGGCCCCGCATCCAGGCCCGCCCGAACAGCGCTGGGGAGTACCAGGCCCCGCCGATCCCGAAATGCAGCGCCGCCGCCCCCAGAGCCACCAGCCAGACCATCCCCCGCCCCTCTATCATGTGAACCCAAAGGTAACATGACAGCCCGGCCGGCGGCAAGACCCCGGGGAACCCGCCCGCGTCCCCGGGGCTTGTGCTCCCGACGCCACACCCCATCTAGGGGGCCTGCCCCTCGGAGCCCGCCATGACCACGCGCCGCCATCTTCTCCTGGGCCTCGCCGCCCTCCCTGCCCTGCCCCTCGCCGCCCAGGAGGTCGCCCGCGCCGAGGCCCCGGCGGCGCACCCCGACGACGCCCCCGCCTCCCCCCTGGTCCCCGAGCCCGTGCTGGTCCCCCTCGCCCCCGGCATCCCCGCGGGCGAGATCCACGTCGTCCCCGACGTCTTCTCGCTCTACTGGACGCTGCCGGACGGGGTCGCCATCCGCTACAAGGTCGGCATCGGCCGCGCCGGCCTCTACGAGCCCGGGGCCTTCTTCGTGGGCGCCAAGAAGGAATGGCCCAGCTGGACGCCCACCCCCGAGATGGTCGCGCGCCGCCCCGACCTCTACGCGCAGTACGCCGAGACGGGGATGCCCGGCGGCCCCGGCAACCCCCTGGGCGCCCGCGCCCTCTACCTCTTCACCGAGGAGCGCGGGGACACCTTCCTGCGCATCCACGGCACCGACGCGCCCGAGACCATCGGCCAGGCCGTCTCCAACGGCTGCGCCCGCCTCGTCAACGACCAGATCATCGAGCTCTACGAGCGCGTCCCGATGGGCGCCCGCGTCTTCCTCCACCCGCCGAGCATCCTGGCGCTCTAGCCCCGCAGCGCCGGCAGGAGGTCGCGCCCGGCCGCCTCGACGAACTCCGCCTGGTTGGGCCCGACGTTGTGCAGGTGCACCTCGTCGAAGCCCAAGGCCGCCAGCTCGCCGAGCCGCCCCGCCAGCCACCCCATGTCCGCCGTGACCAGGGGCGACTCCCTCATGTCCTCCGGCCGCACCCGCCGGGTGGCCGTGTCGAAGTCCTCCGGGCGGCGCAGCTCCCAGTTGACCTCGCCCCCCAGCGCCGCGTAGCGCCACTCCTCGTGCGCGTTGCGCTCCGCCTCGGCGTCCGTGCGCGCCCAGGAGAGCCCCGCCTGGAGCACGAGCCGCCCCCGCCCGCCCCCCTCCCGGTAGGCCTCCACCACCTCGCGCACCGCGCCCGCCTCCCCCGCGACGGTCAGGAGCCCGTCCGCCCAGGCCCCCACCTCGCGCGCCGTGGCAGGCGTCACCGCCGCCCCCAGGAGCGGCGGCGGCGTCGCGGGCCGCGAGTGGAGCCGCGCCTCCACCACCGTCACGCGCCCCCGGTGCGTGACCGTCTCCCCCTCCAGCAGCGCCCGGATCACCCCCGCGCACTCCCGCAGCCACGCGTTGCGCTCCGCCTTCTCGGGCCAGGCCACGCCCGTCACGTCCTCGTTGAGCCGCTGCCCCGACCCCAGCGCCAGCCAGAAGCGCCCCGGGAACATCTCGGCGAGCGTCGCCGCCCCCTGCGCCAGCACCGCCGGATGGTAGCGGTAGCCCGGCGCCGAGATCGCCCCCAGCGGAAAGGCCGTGCGCGCCAGGGCCGCCCCCAGCCAGGGCCAGGCGTGCCCCGACTGGCCCCCCGGCCGCCAGGGCCGGAAGTGGTTCGAGCACTTGGCCCCGTCGAAGCCCGCCGCCCCCGCCAGCCCCACGAGGTCGAGGAGGGCCGAGGGCGCGAACTGCTCGTGCGAGGCGTGGTAGACGACCCTGACCATGCGCGTCCCCCCGGGGGGCAACCGCCTCGCGCCCCGCCCGTTCCCTCCGGGCGCGCCGAGCCTGCGCCGCCCGCGGCCAGGGGGCCGCCGCCTTGTGCCCGCGGCCGGGAGGCCGCCGCCTGGTGCCCGCGGCGGGACTCGAACCCGCACGCCCGAAGGCAGGCGATTTTAAGTCGCCGGCGTCTGCCGTTCCGCCACGCGGGCCGCGCCCTGCCTAGCGGCCAGGGGGCGGCGCCGGAAGCCCCTCCTCCTTGACCGTCTCCATCGCCACGTAGGTCGAGGTGGAGGCCACGTGCGGCAGCTGCGAGATCACCTCGGCGAGCGCCGCCCGATACTGCGGCATCCCCGCCGTCCTGACCTTGAGCAGGTAGTCGAAGCTCCCCGCGATCATGTGGCAGCTCTCCACGACCGGCTCCTCGCGCACCGCCCGGTTGAAGGCCGCCAGCGCCGCCTCCCGCGTGTCCGACAGCCGCACCTCCACGAAGGCCACGTGGTCCCGCCCCAGCAGCCCGGGGTCCACCACCGCCCGATACCCCCGGATCACGCCCCTCGCCTCCAGGCGCCTCAGCCGCGCCTGCGTGGGCGACTTGGACAGCCCCACCCGCTCGGCCAGCGCCGCCACCGTCAGGCGCCCCTCCGCCACCAGCGCGTCGAGGATGCGCCGGTCGAACCCGTCCAGATCGGCCCTCTCCGGGCGTTCAGACATCATCAACCTCCATGAACGAACCGTTTGGCCCGCGCGCGGTGCCCCAGTCGGGCGCAACGCCCGGCCGCCCTGGTGTAGTGTGGGCCAGATCACCCGGAACCGCGACTCATGCCCGACGACCCTTCCCGCCCCGACCGCCGCGCCCCCGGCCTGCGCGCCCTCTTGGACGAGCTGACGCTCGCCCCCGAGGCGCCGCTGCTCGCGCGCCTGGCGCGCGAGGCCGCCCTTGACCCCTCCGACCGCGCCCGCGTCAGCGCCCGCGCGGCCCACCTGGTGCGGGCGGTGCGCGGGCGGGGCCGTCCCGGGCTCATGGAGGTGTTCCTCGCCGAGTACGGCCTGAGCACCTCCGAGGGCGTGGCCCTCATGTGCCTGGCCGAAGCCCTCCTGCGCGTCCCCGACGCCGAGACGGTGGACGCCCTCATCGAGGACAAGGTGGCCGCCTCCGACTGGGGCCGCCACCTCGGCCGCTCCTCCTCGCCCCTCGTCAACGCCTCGACCTGGGCGCTGATGCTGACGGGCAAGGTGCTCGACGACGCCCCCCCCGGCATCGCCGGCACGCTGCGCGCCGCCGTCAAGCGACTGGGCGAGCCCGTCATCCGCGCGGCCGTCAGCCGCGCCATGAAGGAGATGGGCCGCCAGTTCGTCCTGGGCGAGACCATAGACGCCGCCCGCGCGCGGGCCGCCGAGACCCCCGGCGTCGCCATGAGCTACGACATGCTGGGCGAGGCCGCGCGCACCGACGCCGACGCCCGCGCCTACCACCTGAGCTACTCGCGCGCCATCGGCGCCGTCGCCCGGGACTGCACGAAGGGCTCGGTGGGCCTCAACCCCGGCATCAGCGTCAAGCTCTCCGCGCTCCACCCCCGCTACGAGGAGGCGCAGGCGGGCCGCGTCATGGCCGAGCTGGTCCCGCGCCTCGCCTCGCTGGCGCAGCTCGCCCGCGCGGCGGACATGGGCCTCAACGTGGACGCCGAGGAGGCCGACCGGCTGTCGCTCTCGCTCGACGTGATCGAGGCGGTGCTGCGCGACCCCGGACTGGCCGGCTGGGACGGGTTCGGCGTCGTGGTCCAGGCCTACGGGCGCCGTTGCGGGGCGGTGATCGACTGGCTCGACGCGCTCGCCGCCCGCCTCGGCCGCCGCGTCATGGTCCGGCTGGTCAAGGGCGCCTACTGGGACGCCGAGATCAAGCGCGCCCAGGTGGAGGGCCTCGCCGACTTCCCCGTCTTCACCTCCAAGGCCGCCACCGACCTCAGCTACCTCGCGTCCGCCCGCAAGCTCCTGGGGCTGGCCCCCCGCATCTACCCCCAGTTCGCCACCCACAACGCCCACTCGGCGGCCGCCATCCTGCACATGGCCGAGAGCATGGGCGTCCCCAAGACGGCCTGGGAGTTCCAGCGCCTGCACGGCATGGGCGAGGCGCTGCACGCCACGCTCCAGGCCGAGGAGGGCACGCGGCTCCGGGTCTACGCCCCCGTGGGCGCGCACCGCGACCTCCTGGCCTACCTGGTCCGCCGCCTCCTGGAGAACGGCGCCAACAGCTCCTTCGTCAACCGCCTGGTGGACGAGGACATCCCCCCCGAGGCCGTGGCCACCGACCCCTTCGACGCCGCGCCCGCCCGCAGGCTGCCCGCCGGCCCCGACCTGTTCCTGCCCCAGCGCGTCAACTCGCGCGGCCGCGACCTCTCGGACCGCCCCACCCGCGCCCTCCTCGACAGGGCGCGCGAGCCCTACCGCGCGGCGACCTGGGAGGCCGGGCCGCTCCTGGCCGCCCCAGAGCCCACGGGGGCATGGCGCGACCTCGGGGAGCCCGCCACGGGCCGCCCCGTGGGCCGCGTGCTGGAGGCCGACGCCGCCACGGTCGCCGCCGCCGTGCAGGCCGCGAGGCCCTGGGACGCCCCCCTCGATGAGCGCCGGGCGATCCTCGACCGCGCCTCGGACCTCCTCGAAGCCAACGAAGGGGAGATCCTGGCGCTCCTCGCCCGAGAGGCCGGCAAGACGCTGCCCGACGCCGTGGGCGAGCTGCGCGAGGCCGTGGACTTCCTGCGCTACTACGCGAGCGAGGCGCAGGGCGAGCCGGGCCAGGGCCTCTGGGCCTGCGTGAGCCCCTGGAACTTCCCCCTCGCCATCTTCCTGGGCCAGGTGTCGGCGGCGCTGGCCACCGGCAACGCCGTCCTCGCCAAGCCCGCCCCCCAGACCCCCCTGATCGCCCATCGCGCGACCCAGTGGCTCCACGAGGCCGGCGTCCCCCAGGCGGCCCTTCAGCTCCTCCCCGGGGGCGCCGACACCGGCGCGGCGCTGACCTCCGACCCCCGACTCGCCGGCGTCGCCTTCACCGGCTCCACCGCCACGGCGCTCCGCATCCGCAAGGCCCTCGCGGACGGTCCCCCCGGCCGCCGCCTCATCGCCGAGACGGGCGGCATCAACGCCATGGTGGTGGACTCGACAGCGCTCCCCGAGCAGGCCGTCCGCGACGTGCTCCTCTCCGCCTTCCGCTCCGCCGGCCAGCGCTGCTCGGCGCTCCGCGTGCTGCTGGTGCAGGAGGAGGTGGCCGAGGGCGTCCTGGAGATGCTGAGGGGCGCCCTGGAGGAGCTGCGCGCAGGCGACCCTTGGGACTGGCCCACGGACATGGGCCCCGTCATAGACGAGGCCGCCCGCGCCGCCCTGGAGGCCCACGTCGCCGAGGCCCGCCGCGCGGGCCGCGTCCTCTTCGACCTCCCCGTGCCCGCCACGGGCACCTTCGCGCCGCCCACCGTCATCCGCGTGGGCTCGGTCGCGGAGGTGACCCGCGAGGTCTTCGGCCCCGTGCTCCACGTCGCCACCTTCCGCGCGGAGGACCTCGACGCCACGCTCGACGCGGTCAACGCCGCCGGCTACGGCCTCACCTTCGGCCTGCACACCCGGATAGACGACCGCGTCCAGCGCGCCGTGGAGCGGGTGCGCGCCGGCAACATCTACGTCAACCGCAACCAGATCGGCGCCGTCGTGGGCTCCCAGCCCTTCGGCGGCGAGGGCCTGTCCGGGACGGGCCCCAAGGCCGGCGGCCCCCACTACCTCCCCCGCTTCGGCCCCCCGCGCCGGGAGACCGTCACCGACGCCTGGGACGCCCCCGAGCGCCCCGAGGCCCTCGCCGCCGCGCTCCGCTCCGCCGCCGCCCAAGCCGCCGAGGGCCGCCCCCTCGCCGAGCCGCTCGCCATGCCCGGCCCCACGGGCGAGTCCAACCGCCTCTCGCTGCACCCCCGCGTGGCCCTCTGCCTCGGCCCCGGCCCCTCCGCCGCCCGCGCCCAGGCCGAGGCCGTCGTCGCCCTCGGCGGCGTCGCCGTCGAGGCGCGCGGGCTCGTGCCCCCGGAGGCCCTGGCGGCCCTCGGGTCCCTCGGCCTCGTGCTCTGGTGGGGCGACGAGACGGCCGCCCGCCTCTACGAGGCGGCGCTCGCGTCCCGAGAGGGCGCCCTGGTCCCGCTCCTCCTCGGCCGCCCCGACCAGGCCCACGCGACCCTCGAGCGCCACGTCTGCATCGACACCACCGCCGCGGGCGGCAACGCCACGCTGCTGGCGGAGGCGGGCGCGGGGATGTGAGAGCCTAGAGCGCCCGCGCGGCCACGCCCCTCATCGCGTGGCCGATCTCCCCGGCCATGGTCCCGGCCATCGACCGGAACCCCCAGACCTCCCAGGCCCGGGGGGACACGCGCAGCAGCGTCACCGTCATGTGGTTGAGCAAGGTCCGCGCCGAGCCCCCCTCCGGGAAGGCCCTCTCGGACAGGTCGACCGGCACGAGCCGCGCCAGCACGTCGCGCACCCCAGGCCCCTCCAGGCGCAGCACCGCATGGGCGTCCGAGAGGTCCACGAGCGCCGCCGGCAGCCCCGCCGGCGGCTCGCGGCCCACGAGGAGCGCCCGGCCAGGGCCGACCCAGACCAGCTTGCCCGGCCCCGAGCGCGCCATCCGCGAGGGCTCGGGCCAGCCGCCCAAGGCGCGGGCCACGGCCCCCTCGCGGCCGCGGTGCGGGGCCACGCCCCAGACCTCGCCGGGGTCCACGGGGCTCATGCGGACGCCCGCGCCCTCAGAGGAGGCCGAGGGAAGGGCCGAGGGAAAGAGCCTAGCCACGCACCCGCCCTCCCTCGGGGTCGAAGGCCACCGGGTCGGTGACGGTCACCATCGTCTCCACCCCCCGCATGGCGTCCACGAGCCGCACCACCTCGCCGTGCCTCTCCCGGCCGCGCCGGAGGAAGCCCAGCCCGAGGTTCGTCCCCAGGGTCGGCGACCAGCAGGCCGAGGTGACGTAGCCCTGGTCCTCAGCGCTCACCGCCGGCGCGTCCCTCCCGAAGAGGTGGGCGCCGGCCGTCACCACCCCCGCGGGCTCCAGGGGCCTCAGGCCCACCAGAACCTCGCGGTCCCCGTCCAGCAGGCCCTCGCGGTGCGCCATGGCCCAGCCGATGCAATCCTTCTTCTGCGACACCAGCTTGCCCAGGCCCACGTCGGCGGCCGTGGTGCGCCCGTGGATCTCGGCGTGGGTGATGAGGCCCTTCTCGATGCGCAGGACGTTGAGCGCCTCCAGCCCGTAGGCCCCGCCCCCCAGGGCCTCGGCCTGCGCCACGAGCAGGCGGTAGAGCGCGGCGCCCCAGCGGGCGGGCACGGCGACCTCGTAGGCTCTCTCGCCCGAGAAGCTGATGCGGAAGAGGCGGCCGGGGATGCCCGCCACCTCGGCCTCCCGGAAGCCCATGAAGGGCAGCGCCGCGTCGGACACGTCCACGTCCACCACGCTCTCGATCAGCTCGCGCGAGCGGGGCCCGGCGACGCTGAACTGGGCCCACTGCTCGGTCACGGAGCACATGGACACGTCGAGGTCCGGCCGCAGGACCTGGGCCGCGAAGTCCAGGTGCCGCATGACGGGCCCGGCGGCGGCGGTCGTCGTGGTGACCACGAAGTGCGAGGGGCCGAGCCGCGCGCAGGTGCCGTCGTCGAGCACGAAGCCGTCCTCGCGCAGCATCAGGCCGTAGCGGACCTTTCCGACCGGCAGCGTGCTCATGGTCCCGGCGTACACGAAGTCGAGGAAGGCCGCGGCGTCCGCGCCCTGCACGTCGATCTTGCCCAAGGTGGAGACGTCGCAGACGCCGACGGCCTCGCGCACCAGGCGCACCTCGCGGTCGCAGGCGTCGCGCCAGCCCTTGTCCGAGGCGCGGGGGAAGGTGAGGGGGCGGTACCAGAGCCCGGCCTCGGTCATGGGGGCGCCGCGGCTCAGGGCGGCCTCGTGGGAGGTCGTGAGGCGGACGGGCGCGAAGCCCATGCCCTCGCCCCCGGCGCCGTAGGCGGCGATGCTGACGGGCGTGTAGGGGGGGCGGAAGGTCGTCGTGCCGGCCTGCCCCATGGGGGCGCCGACGGCCTCGGCCAGCACGGCGAGGGCCGCCACGTTGGCCGTCTTGCCCTGATCCGTCGCCATGCCCAGCGTGGTGTAGCGCTTGAGGTGCTCGGGGGCCGAGAAGCCTTCGGCGACGGCGGCGCGGACGTCCTTGACGCTCACGTCGTTCTGGAAGTCCAGGAAGACCTTGCGGCCCTCGACGGCCACCACCGGCCCCCAGGCGCCCTCCTCCTCGTCCGCGAGCGGCACGTCTATGGAGCCGCGCAGGCCGAGGTCCGAGAGAGCGGCCACGGCCTTCTCGGCGCCGTCGCGCAGCACGGCGGCGGTGCTAGTGAGGCCGGCGGCCGCGCCCGCGACGCCGAGGCCCGGCACGGCGCCCTCGCGCGCGAGGAAGGCCTGGCGGGCCTCGTCCCAGAGGGGTCGGGCGCCAAGGTGCGAGGTGAGGTGGATGGTGGGCGTCCAGCCGCCGCCCATGGCCAGGCAGTCCGCCTCCACGCTGCGCGGGCCGCCGGGGCCGTCCACGGTGACGGCCCCGAGGCCGAGCCTTCCCCGGGTCGCCGTCACGCGGCCCCCGGCGAGGACCGGCCAGGCCGCGCCCTCCACCACTCGGGCTTCGGGGCGCTGGTCCACGACCATCGCCACGGTCACGCCCGCCGCGTGCAGGTCGCGGGCGGTGCGGTGGGCGTCGTCGGAGCAGCCGTAGACCACGACCCGCTGGCCCGCCGCGACGCCCCAGCGGTGCAGGTAGGCGCGCACGGCCCCCGCGAGCATGACCCCGGGGCGGTCGTTGCCGGGGAAGAGCATGGGGCGCTCGATGGCGCCAGACGCCAGCACGGCCCGCTTGGCCACGATGCGCCAGAAGCATTCGCGGGGCAGGTCGCCGCCGGCCGGCCTGTGCAGGCCCACGCGTTCGAGCGCGCCGTAGGTGCCGCCGTCGTAGGCGCCCGTGACCGTGGTCCGCGTCAGGACGCGGACGTTGGGGAGCCCGGCCAGCTCGGCCGCCGCCGCCCCGGCCCAGAGGTGGGCGGGGGCGCCGTCCACGGCCTCGGCCTCCGCGAGCAGCCGGCCGCCCAGGCGGCTGCCCTCGTCGGCGAGGATCACCTCGGCGCCGGCGCGGGCGGCCGTCAGGGCCGCCATGAGGCCGGCGGGGCCGCCGCCGATCACGAGGAGGTCGCAGAAGGCCCAGGCCTTCTCGAAGGGTTCCCCGTCGTAGGTCCGCGGCAGCCGCCCCAGGCCGGCGGCGCGGCGGATCAGGGGCTCGTAGAGCGACTCCCAGAAGCGAGTCGGCCACATGAAGGTCTTGTAGTAGAAGCCAGCGCCCAGGAAGGGCGACAGCGCGTCGTTGACCGCGAGCGCGTCGAAGGCCAGCGAGGGCCAGGCGTTCTGGCTGCGCGCGTCCAGGCCCTCGTAGGCCTCCTGCACGGTGGCCCGCGTGTTGGGCACGCCGTCCGCCGAGATCAGGGCGTTGGGTTCCTCGGGCCCGGCCGAGAGGGGGCCGCGCGGGCGGTGGTACTTGAAGGAGCGGCCCATGAGGCGGATGCCCTGGGCGAGCAGCGCCGAGGCCACCGTGTCGCCCTGGAAGGCGGGCATGGGGCGGCCGTCCCACTGGAAGGTGACATGGGCGGCGTCGCCCAGGAGGCCCTTGGAGACCCTCATCGGGGGGCCTCCCGCGCGAGGGTGGCGCCGTGGACCTCGTGGGTGGCGGTGTCGCGCGCGACCACGACGAAGGCCTGGCAGGGGTCGTGGTACCACATCTCCCGGACGGCCCCGGGGAGGTTGTCGCGGACGTGCACGTAGTCGTCCCAGGCCTCGGGGGAGGCGTCGCGGGCGGGGCGGCGGAGCGCCACGGCGTCGCCTTGCACGGTGAACTCGCGGCGGTCGCGGGGGCCGCAGAACGGGCAGGTCACTCGCATCGAATCAGCCCTCCTGCGGCTGGGGTTCCTGTTGATGCCAGGATGCCCCGGCGTGGTTGACGAAGCCTGACGGCATCGAACGTTGCGTGGGCATTTCGTTAACCATCAGTGGAGCGAGTGCTGCGAGCCCGTGCCTTCCTCGTCCATCAGCCCGCGCCCGGTGCGGAAGCGGTCCAGGCGGTAGCGCGCGGCGGCGGGGTGCGGGCTGCCCGTGGCGACGAGGTGGGCGAGGACGTGGCCCCCGCCCGGCACGGCCTTGAAGCCGCCGTAGCACCAGCCGCAGCTGATGAAGAGGCCCTCGACGGGTGTCCTGTCTATGATGGGCGAGCCGTCGGGGCTCATGTCCATGATGCCGCCCCAACTGCGGAGAACCCGCGCGCGCCCGATCATGGGCATCAGCGTCATGCCGGCCTCCATGACGTGCTCGACCATGGGGAGGTTCCCGCGGGCGGCGTGCGAGGCGTAGAAGTCGAGGTCGCCGCCGAAGACCAGGCCGCCCTTGTCGCTCTGCGAGATGTAGAAGTGGCCCATGCCGAAGGAGACCACGTGGTCGATGACGGGCTTGAGCCCTTCGGTCACGAAGGCCTGGAGGACGTGGGATTCGATGGGGAGCCGCAGGCCCGCCATGGCGGCGACCTGCGAGGAGCGGCCGGCGACGGCGATGGCGACGCGCCGCGCGCGGATCGGGCCGCGCGTGGTCTGGACGCCCGTGACGCGGCCGCCCTCCACGTCCACGCCGGTGACCTCGGTGTTCTGGAGGAGGTCCACGCCCCTCTGGTCGGCCGCGCGCGCGTAGCCCCAGGCCACGGCGTCGTGGCGCGCGGTGCCCCCGCGCGGGTGGAAGAGGCCGCCGTGGATGGGGAAGCGGGCCTGGTCGTAGTCGAGGTAGGGCAGCATGGCGCGCACGCCCTCGCGGTCGTGGAGGACGGCGTCGTCGCCCTGGGCGGCCATGGCGTTGCCGCGCCGGACGGCGGCGTCGCGGCCCGCGTCCGAGTGGAACAGGATCATGTGCCCGCGCTGGGAGTGCATGACGTTGTAGTTGAGGTCGCGCTCCAGCCCCTCCCAGAGCTTGAGGGAGTGCGAGTAGAACTCGGAGTTGCCGGGCAGGGCGTAGTTGGCGCGCACGATGGTGGTGTTGCGGCCCACGTTGCCCTGGCCGAGCGCGCCCCTCTCGATGACGGCCACGTCGGTGAGGCCGTGGTCGCGGGCGAGGTAGTAGGCGCAGGCGAGGCCGTGGCCGCCGCCGCCGATGACGAGCGTGTCGTAGGCGGGTCTTGGCGCGGGGTCGCGCCACTGGCGGCCCCAGCCCGCGTTGCCCGAGAAGCCCTGGCGGGCGACGGCCCAGGCCGAGAAGCGTGCCATGCGTGTCCCCCCCAGGCCGGAGGGTTAGCCGAGCCGGCGGGGGGGCGGAAGGGGCGGGGGCGACGGGAGAGGTCGCGGATGCGCGAGGGGCGGGGTCCACCCCGCCATGGCGCAGGGTGGCGGGCCGAGCCCCGCCCTACGCCGTCACGCGCCCCTCTCGCGGTCGGCGCTGGTGCCGCCGGGCTCGCCGCCTTCCTCGTCCTCGCCCGCCTGGTGGCCCACGAGGTCGCGGGCGAAGGACTGGGCCGAGGCGCCCTCGCCCACGCCGGGCTGGCCCGCCGTCTCGGAGGGGCGGTCGGCGTCCGCCACGCCGCGCGGGGCGCGCGGGCGCGGCGGTTGGGCGGGGCCGGGCGGGGGCGGCAGGCCCTCGGGGCCGGGCTGGGCGTCGGGCACGCCGCCCAAGGTGAGGGCGGCGGGCTTGGCGGGGTCGGGCATGGGGCGCTCCTGGCGGGTCGGGGAGGCAACCGCCGGGCCGCCGCCCCGTTCCCTCACAGGCCCTTGGCCCTGTAGCTGTCGGCCACCCGCCCGATGGCGATCATGTAGGCGGCCGTGCGCAGGTCGCCCACCTCGGGGCGCGAGTGCCAGAGCGCGCGCATGTCCTGGTAGGCCTTGCGCATGGTGTCGTCGAGGCCCGAGCGCACCAGCTCCAGCTCCCCGGCCCCGCGCAGGTACTTCTGCTTGAAGTCGGGGGAGAGCGTCCAGCCCAGGCCCTTGTCGGCCGACAGCCGCTCCAGCTCCTGCACGAGAAGGACGTGCTCGGCCTCCTCGGCGCGGCGCTGCATGCGGCCGAAGCGGATGTGGGAGAGGTTCTTGACCCACTCGAAGTAGCTGACCGTGACGCCACCGGCGTTGGCGTACATGTCCGGCACGATCAGGGTGCCCTTCTCGCGCAGGATCTCGTCGGCGCCGGCGGTCACGGGGCCGTTGGCGGCCTCCACCACCAGGGGCGCCCGGATGCGCGCGGCGTTGCCCTTGTGGATCACGCCCTCCAGGGCGGCGGGGACCAGGATGTCGCAGGCGGCCTCCAGCACGGCCGCGCCGTCCGCCTGGAAGGCCGCGCCGGGGAAGCCTTCGAGCTTGCCGCCCGAGCGGTTCATCCACTGGCGCACCTCCTCGATGGGCAGGCCCGCGTCCGACCACAGGGCGCCGTCGCGCTCGATGAGGCCCACGACGCGCACGCCGTCCTCCTCGGAGAGGAACTTGGCGGCGTGGTAGCCCACGTTGCCCAGGCCCTGGACGACCGCCCTCTTGCCCTCCAGGCCGCCCGAGAGCCTGGCGCGCGCCACGTCCTCGGGGTGCCGGAACAGCTCGCGCAGGGCGAACTGGATGCCGCGCCCCGTGGCCTCCGTCCGGCCCTGGATGCCGCCCTGGCCGATGGGCTTGCCGGTGACGCAGGCGAAGGCGTTGATGTCGGTGGTGTTCATGCGCCGGTACTGGTCGGCGATCCAGGCCATCTCGCGCTCCCCCGTCCCCATGTCGGGGGCGGGGACGTTCTGGGCGGGGTTGATGAGGTCGCGCTTCACCAGCTCGTAGGCGAAGCGGCGGGTGATCTGCTCCAGCTCGTGCTCGTCCCATTGGCGGGGGTCTATGCAGAGCCCGCCCTTGGAGCCGCCGTAGGGCACCTCCACGAGGGCGCACTTGTAGGTCATCAGGGCCGCGAGGGCCTCCACCTCGTCCTGGGAGACCGACAGGGCGTAGCGGATGCCGCCCTTGACGGGCTCCATGTGCTCGGAGTGCACGGAGCGGTAGCCGGTGAAGGTGTGGATGGCGCCGCGCAGGCGGACGCCGAAGCGCACCGTGTAGGTGGAGTTGCAGACCCTGATCTTCTCCTCGAGGCCCGGGGGCAGGCTCATGTGCGCGACGGCGCGCGCGAACATGAGGTCCACGGAGTCGCGGAAGCTGGGCTCCGCGGCCGGCATGGCGGTGTCCTTCACGTGTCTGTCCTCCCCTGGGGGCCGCGGGCGCGACTCACCTGCCCTCCTTGCACCATAGAATCGTGCCGGCCGGTTAACGACCGCCTCGTGAGGCCCCCCCGGCGGGGAGGCCCCGTCGCGTGGGCGTCGCGGGGGGGTGGCCAATCGGCGCCAGGGGGCGGGACCGTCCCCGGCGAGCCCCCCGATCCCCCCGGCCCCGTCGCGCCCGCGCCGCAATTCGGCCACCCCAGCATGACGTGATGGTCAAGGACACGCATCTGGTCCCCCGGCCCCCGGCCGAGGGGCGCATTCGAGGAGCAGGGCCATGGGGCTCGGACGGCACGTCAGGTCGGCCATGCGGCGCTTCGGGCGCGACGAGGACGGCTCCATGATCATCTTCGCCATGTTCCTCATGCTGCTCATGCTGATCGTGGGCGGCATGGCCGTGGACCTCATGCGCTTCGAGACCAACCGGAGCCGGCTGCAGGCGACGCTGGACCGCGCGGTGCTGGCGGCGGCCGACCTCGACCAGACCCTGCCGCCGCGCGGCGTGGTGGAGGACTACTTCCAGAAGGCGGGGCTCTACGACGACCTGACGAGCATCACCGTCACGCAGACGGTCAACAGCCGCACCGTGGGCGCCACGGCCTCCATGGGCGTGGACACGATGTTCATGGACCTCGTGGGCATCCGGTCCCTGGAGGCCCCGGGCGCGGGCGAGGCGGCCGAGGCCATCAACGACATCGAGATCGTCCTGGTGCTGGACGTGTCGGGCTCCATGGCGTCCAACAGCCGCCTCGTGAACCTGCAGGCGGCGGCGCGGGACTTCGTGGCCACCATCCTGCAGAACGACACCCAGAACCGCATCTCGATCGCCATGGTGCCCTTCAACGGGCAGGTCAACCTCGGCCCGCTGCTGCGGCCCAAGTTCAACGTCACCGACCTCGTCACCACGCCCGCCAACGTCAACTGCGTGGACCTGCCCGCCTCGGTCTATTCCGACCAGAGCATCTCGCGCACGGCGGCCATGCCGGCCACGCAGAACGCCGACACCTTCTCGACCACCAACCGGTCCAACGCCTACTACGCCTGGAACGACGGCGCGACGGCCACGGTGGTCGGCACCAACGTCTGGTGCCCGCCCTCCACGGGCAACGTGGTGCGCCTGCCCGCGCGGTCGGTGGCGACGCTCCAGGCCAACATCAACGCCCTGACGGCGGTGGGCGCCACCTCGATCAACGCCGGCATGCGCTGGGGGATGACGCTGCTCGACCCCGCCTCGCGGCCCATGTTCAACGAGTTCATCGGCGCGGGGCAGATCCCGTCCTTCTACGCGGGCCGGCCCTACGACTGGCGGCGCGACGACACCATGAAGGTCATCGTGCTGCTGTCGGACGGCGAGCACTTCGCCGAGGAGCGCGTCAACGCGGGCTACCGGGGGGCGACCGTCTCGGACATCTGGCGGGCCGCGGGCGACCAGAACTTCTCGCGCTACGAGGCGAGCCGGGTGGACCGCACCAACGCCACGACGCTCGCCAACAGCCGGCCCTTCTGGGTGCCGCACCTGAGCCAGTGGCAGGCGCGGCCCTGGAACGGCACCTCGCCCGCCACCAACGTGCCCTACGCGGAGGGCGCCAACCGCCGCTTCGACGTCAACGCGGACGGGCTGTGCAACAACGCCGACGACGGGCGCGGGGCGCTGACCTCCGCGCAGGCCTGCTGGGGCCAGGCCACGCAGCAGACCTGGGGCCAGGTCTGGGGCGCGGTGCGGATGCACTGGGTGGCCTGGCAGCTCTACGGGCGGCCCCTGGGGAGCACCTCGGCCGCGCGCGTCAGCATCGCCGACAGCTGGATGAACACCTTCCGCACCCAGACGGCCACCACGGCCATGGACGGCCAGCTCCAGCAGATGTGCCAGCGGGCGCGCGACGAGAACGTGGACGTCTACACCATCTCCTTCGAGGCGCCCACCAACGGGCGCACGCAGCTCGGGCTCTGCGCCACGGTGCCGTCCATGGCCTACGACGCGGCCGGCCTCCAGATCGGCGTGGTGTTCCGGGCCATCGCCGGGCGCATCAACGCGCTGAGGCTGACGCAATGAGCGGGCTCGTGCAGGCCCTGCGCCGCTTCTGGCGGCGCGAGGACGGGTCGGTGACGGTGGAGTTCGCGCTGCTCTTCCCGGTCTTCTTCGGGTTCTTCATCTCCACCTTCGAGCTGGGGATGGTGATGACGCGGCAGGTGATGCTGGACCGGGGCGTGGACATGACGGTGCGCGACCTGCGCACCAACCGCATCGTCGCCCCCACCACGGACGCCGGCGGCAACGCCCTGAGCGACGCCGAGCGGGCGCGGGCGCTGCACAACATGGTCAAGGGCGCCATCTGCGAGCACGCGGCCATCATCCCCGACTGCATGAGCCAGCTGCGCGTCGAGATGATCAAGGTGGACCCGCGCAACTACGCGACGCTGCGGCCCGACGTGGACTGCGTGGACCGCACGGCGCCCGTGTCGGACCCGCGCGACTTCGTCAGGACCGACCCCAACGAGATGTTCGTGATGCGCGCCTGCTCGCTCTTCGATCCCTACTTCCCCTTCACGGGCCTGGGCGCGCAGCTCCCGCGCGAGAGCGGAGACGCCTACGCGCTGGTGGCCACCGCCGCCTTCGTCATCGAGCCCCTGTGAGGAGCCGCGCCATGTCCCGCCTGCTGGGCCGCTTCCTGGGCCGCTTCCTGGGCGACGAGAGGGGCTCCATCGCCGTGGAGGGGATGCTGGTGCTGCCCATGCTGGTCTGGGTGTACCTGGGAACCTACGTGTTCTTCGACGCCTATCGGGCCCAGAGCATCAACGTGAAGGCCGGCTACACCATCGGCGACATCGTCTCGCGCGAGTCGGGCTTCGTCACGCCCGAGTACATGGACAGCCTCTACCAGATGCAGGGCGTGCTCACCGACACCATGGAGCCCAGGACGCTGCGCGTGACCGCGTTCCGCTACGTGGCGGCCACCGACACCTACCAGGTGCGCTGGAGCGAGGCGCGCGGGCCGGGGATCGGCCGGCACACGACCGGGTCGCTGGCGGCGCTGCGCGGCCAGCTCCCGGTGATGGCCGACAACCGCGTGGGCATCCTCACCGAGACCACCGTCTCCTACGAGCCGCGCTACGACGTGGGGCTCGACCCCTTCGTGTTCCAGGACCTCACCGTGACCCAGCCGCGCGCCGACCTCAGCCGCGTGTGCTGGAACACCCTGAACGACGGCGGCACCATGGCCACCGCGACCTGCTAGGGCTAGGAGGGGGCGTGACGCGCCTCCTCGCCCCCCTCCTGCTGCTGTCCGCCTGCGCCGAGTTCCCGGCGCTCGACGCGCGGCTGGCGGGGGAGGCCGAGGCCGCCCCGCCCGCGCTGCTGCCGCTCGGGCCCCTGCTCGCGCGGGCGGACCTGCTGGCGGGGGCCGCGCCGCCCGGGGGGCTGGAGGCGCGCGCGGCGGCGCTGGCCGCGCGCGCGGCCGCGCTGCGCGGCGCCGTCCTGAGCCCGGAGGAGCGGGCGCGGCTGGGGCTGTGAGCCCCCCTGCCCACCCCCCCCCGGACTCCCCCGCGTGGACTCCCCGCGTGGCGCGGGCTAAGCGGCCAGCGCCACCTGCCGGAGCCACGCCCCATGACCGCCGCGCCCCTTCGCCTCGGCATCGCCGGACTCGGCACGGTGGGGGCGGGCGTGATCAGGACGCTCCGGGCCAACCGCGACCTGATCGCGGCGCGCGCCGGGCGGCGCGTGGAAGTCGTGGCGGTCTGCGCGCGCGACCGCGCCCGTGACCGGGGCGTGAGCCTGGACGGGGTGGCCTGGGAGGACGACCCCGTGGCGCTCGCGCGGCGCGCGGACGTGGACGCCTTCGTGGAGCTGATGGGCGGCCACGAGGGGCCCGCGCGCCTCGCCACCGAGGCCGCGCTGGGGGCGGGCAAGGACGTGGTGAGCGCCAACAAGGCGCTGCTCGCGCATCACGGGCAGGCGCTGGCGGCGCTGGCCGAGGGGCGGGGCTGCGTCCTGCGCTTCGAGGCGGCCGTGGCGGGGGGCATCCCCGTGGTCAAGGCGCTGACCGAGGGGCTGGCCGGCAACGCCGTCACCCGCGTCATGGGCGTGATGAACGGCACCTGCAACTACATCCTGACGCGCATGGAGGGGGCGGGGCTGAGCTACGCCGACGCCTTCGAGGAGGCGCGGGGCCTGGGCTACCTGGAGGCCGACCCCCGGCTCGACGTGGACGGCATAGACGCTGGGCACAAGCTGGCGATCCTCGCGGCCATCGCCTTCGGCACCGTGGTGGACTTCGGGTCCATGGTGCTGGAGGGCATCGGGCGCGTGACCATCGAGGACATCCGCCGCGCGGCCGACATGGGCTTCCGCATCAAGCTCCTGGGGGTGGCGCAGATGACGGGGCGGGGGCTGGAGCAGCGCATGACGCCCTGCCTGGTGCCGAGCCTGTCGCCCCTGGGGCAGCTCCAGGGGGGCACCAACATGGTGGTGCTGGAGGGCGACGCGGTGGGCCAGGTCGTGCTGCGCGGCCCCGGCGCGGGGGCCGGGCCCACGGCCTCGGCGGTGCTGGCGGACGTGGTGGACATCGCGCGGGGCAACCGCGTGCCGACCTTCGGGGTGCCGGCGGCCGCCTTGCGCCGCGCGCGGCCCGCGCGGGCGGCGATCCCCGCGCCCTACTACCTGCGGCTGCTCCTGCAGGACAAGCCGGGGGCCTTGGCCAAGGTGGCCCGCGCCTTGGGCGACGCGGGCGTGAGCATCGACCGGATGCGGCAGTACGACCACGAGGCGGGCGCGGCGCCGGTGCTGATCGTGACGCACCGGACCACGCGGGAGGCGCTGGACGAGGCGCTGGCGGCCTTCGCGGAGACAGGCGTGGTGGAGGGCGAGGCGGTGGCGCTGAGGATCGAGGCGGTGTGAGGGGGGCCACGGATCCCCACCTCGGTCCTTCGCCGGCTTGACCGGCCCGGGCGACTGCGAAAGGCTCTGCCCGTGAACACGCAAGCGCCGATCCCGAACGACGCCACGCCCGATGGGCTGGCCGAACTGCGGGCCGCGAACCGCGCGCATCGCCTGTCGCAGTGGCCCGCGCCCTATGATGCGACCACGCACCGCCTCCGCCTGGGGGACGCGCGCGACCTGTCTTGGCTGCCAGACGAATCCGTCCAGCTCGTGGTGACGTCCCCGCCCTACTGGACGCTGAAGGCCTACCATCCCAACGCGCGGCAGATGGGCGCCATCGCCGATTACGAGAGCTTCCTCGACCAGCTCGACCGTGCCTGGGCCGAATGCGCCCGCGTGATCGAGCCGGGCGGCCGCATCTGCTGCGTGGTGGGCGACGTCTGCCTGCCGCGCAAGAAGGCCGGGCGGCACCACGTGATGCCGCTCCACGCCGACATCATGGTGCGGGCGCGGCGCCTGGGGCTCGACTGCCTGACCCCGATCCTGTGGCACAAGATCGCCAACGGCGTGACCGAGGCCGCCGGCAACGGCGCGGGCTTCTACGGCAAGCCGTTCCAGCCGGGCGCCGTCATCAAGAACGACATCGAGTACATCCTCTTCCTGCGCAAGCCTGGGGGCTACCGCTCGCCCGGGCCGCTCCAGAAGGCGCTCTCGGTTCTCACCAAGGAGGAGATGCAATCCTGGTGGCGCTCCATCTGGTCCGACATCAAGGGGGCCTCCACGCGCGACGGCCATCCCGCCCCCTACCCCGTCGCGCTGGCCGAGCGCCTGATCCGAATGTTCTCGTTCGCCGGGGATACCGTGCTGGACCCGTTTCTCGGCACCGGCAGCACCTCGCTGGCTGCCATGGAGGCTGGGCGCAACTCGGTGGGCGTCGAGGTTGACGAGGCCTACCTCGGCATCGCGCGGGCGCGCGTGGAGGCCGCGTCGCTGCGCGACCGGCGCGTGGGTGCAGTTCGGGCCTTGCTGGCGTGACGCCGATGACGTTGGCGGACGCCGTGGATGACCTGCTGACCCGGCAGACCCAAGACCCGGGCCGGCTCAACGCCTTGGCGTCCTTCTGCATCGCCGAGTTCGCTCGCCACGGCCTTCCCGGGGTGCGAGGGGGACAGGCCGACGAGGTCGGCATCCGGGGCTTCGGTCGTCAGAAGGACTGGGACCTGGCCTACGTGCTCGCGGGGAAGCCCAGGCTCCTCGTGTCGCTGAAGTCCATCCTCAGGAACCTCGCGGGGACCGTGCCCAACCGGCTGGACGACCTGATGGGCGAGGCCGCCAACGTCCAGCAGCTTCAGCCCGAGGTGGTCATCGGCTACGTCGTCATCGTGGACGAGGCCGAGGATCGCGTGAGGCGGGACGGGGCGACCTGGGCCGATCACTTCGAGTCCAACCTGCGGCGCATCGCCGTGCGTCGCGCGCCGCTGTGGAACCAGGGGCTGATCGAGGCCGTGTGGCTGATCCGCGTGGACAGCCGGAAGCCCGCCGGACAGCGGATCACCGATGTCGAGGCCATGGACGCGAAGGGCCTCGACTTCTTCTCGGCCCTCCTTTCGGAACTCTATCTGCGGGAGCCAACTCTGGCGCCTCGATCCCTCGGCTGAGCCATCGCTCTGGCAAGGAGTTCGGCCGCGACCGAGGGTGGCTCCGGCCCCTCTAGCTCTCGCAGGCGATCCCGTCGTTGTCGCGGTCCAGGTGCGGCCCGTAGCCGTAGCTGCCGCGAGGGATGTCGCTGTAGCCCGCCGCCCGCGCCTCCGTGCAGTTGCGGAACGAGAAGCCCTGCGCCGTCGCCGCCGTGCCCAGGACGAGGGCCGCCCCGACGGCCCAGCCAAGAACGCGCATGACGGCACCCCTTCCGTTAACCTCGGTTAACGATGTCTGAACGCGACCGGGCCACTCGGCAAGACGATTCGCGGCCGGTAGCGCTCACGGCCCTTTCCAGGGGTCCGCCGGCGGCCTAGGCGGGGACGCAGACCGCGAAGGACGCCCCCATGCCCCCCCCCGAGTTCCACGACCGCCTCCTGAGCCTCGCGCTGGCCCGCGTGCCCGAGGCCGCCGCCATCGCCTGCGCCGCCCATGTGGGGCGCGGCGACGAGAAGGCCGCCGACCAGGCCGCCGTGGACGCCATGCGCCGCGAGCTCAACAAGCTCGACATCCAGGGCGTCGTGGTCATCGGCGAGGGCGAGCGCGACGAGGCCCCCATGCTCTTCATCGGCGAGGAGGTGGGCACCGGCCAGGGGCCGGCCGTGGACATCGCCCTCGACCCCCTGGAGGGCACCACCCTCACCGCGCGCGACATGCCCAACGCGCTCGCGGTCATCGCCATGGCGCCGCGCGGCACGCTGCTGCACGCCCCCGACACCTACATGGAGAAGCTCGCCATCGGGCCGGGCTACCGGCGGGGCGTGGTCACGCTCGACATGAGCCCCGCCGAGAGGGTGTCGGCGCTGGCCTCGGCCAAGGGCGTCTCGACCAAGGACATCGCCGTCTGCGTGCTCGACCGCCCGCGCCACGAGGCCATGGTTGAGGCGCTGCGCTCCACGGGCTGCGCCATCCGCTTCATCACCGACGGCGACGTGGCCGGCGTCATGCACTGCGCCGAGCCGCGCGCGGGCATAGACATGTACATGGGGAGCGGGGGCGCCCCCGAGGGGGTGCTCGCGGCGGCCGCGCTCAAGTGCATGGGCGGGCAGATGTTCGGCAAGCTCCTGTTCCGCGACGACGGCGAGAGGGCGCGCGCGAGGACGGCCGGCATCACCAACCTCGACCGCGTCTACACCCGCGACGACCTGGTCACGGGCGACGTGATCTTCGCCGCCACCGGCGTCACCGACGGCTCGCTCCTGCCCGGCGTGCGGCGCGAGCCCGGCTTCGTGACCGTCGAGACCGTCCTGATGCGCTCCAAGACCGGGTCGGTGCGGCGCATGACGTATCGCAACCCGCTGCGCTGACCGGGCTGACGGCGGGCCGCCCCTCGGTCTATCCAGGCCCGATGCGCCCCTTCCTCGACGTCTCCGATTCGCTGCTCGGCCGCTCCTGGGCCGGCCCCACGGCCGAGCAGGACCGGCTGGCCGAGGCGGTGGCGCGCGAGGCCGCCATAGACCGGGCCCTGGCGCTCACGCTCGTGCGGCGCGGCGTGGGGGCGGCGGAGGCGCGGGGCTTCCTCGACCCCAAGCTGCGCGACCTGCTGCCCGACCCGCTCGCCCTGCGCGGCATGGGGCCGGCGGCCGAGCGCGTGCTGCGGGCCGCGCTCGGGGGCGAGCGCGTCGCCGTCTTCGCCGACTACGACGTGGACGGGGGGGCCTCGGCGGCCCTCGTGCTGCGCTGGCTGGGGGCGATGGGCGCGCGCGGCACGCTCTACGTGCCCGACCGGATCGCGGAGGGCTACGGGCCCAACGCCCCGGCCATGGCGCGGCTGTCGGCCTCCCACGACCTGATCGTGTGCGTGGACTGCGGCACGCTCGCGCACGAGGCCCTGGCGGCGGCGGCCTGCGACGTGGTGGTGGTGGACCACCACCAGGGGGGCGCGACGCTGCCCCGCGCCGTGGCGGTCGTGAACCCCAACCGGCAGGACGAGGACGGCTCGCTCGGCCATCTCTGCGCGGCGGGGGTGGCGTTCCTCCTCCTCGTGGAGCTGAACCGGCGGCTCAAGGCGGAGGGCCGGCAGGGGCCGGACCTCCTGGCCATGCTGGACCTGGTGGCGCTGGCGACCGTCGCGGACGTGGCCCCCCTCACGGGGCTCAACCGCGCCTTGGTGCGGGCGGGCCTCCAGGTCATGGCGCGGCGCGAGCGTGCGGGGCTCGCCGCGCTGGCCGACGTGGCGGGGCTGCAGCAGGCGCCGACCTGCCACTCCCTGGGCTACGTGCTGGGGCCGCGCGTCAACGCGGGCGGGCGCGTGGGGGGGGCGGACCTGGGCGCGCGGCTCCTGCTGACGGACGACCCCCACGAGGCCCGCGCCCTGGCCGAGAGGCTCCACGCGCTCAACGCGCGGCGGCGCGAGGTGGAGGCGGGGGTGCAGGCCGAGGCGCTCGCGCAGGCCGAGGCGCGGGGCGGGCCGCTCGCCTGGGCCGCGGGCGAGGGCTGGCATCCGGGCGTCGTGGGCATCGTGGCGGCGCGGCTGGTGGGGGCGGCCGAGAGGCCGGCGGCGGTAATCGCGCTCGAGGGCGACATCGGCAAGGGCTCCTTGCGCTCGGTGCCAGGCGTGGACATCGGGGCGGCGGTCGCGCGGCTGGTGGCCGAGGGGCTGCTCCTCAAGGGCGGGGGCCACGCCATGGCGGCGGGGCTGACGGTCCAGCGGGGGCGGCTCGCGGAGGCCATGGCGCGGCTGTCGGACCTCGTGGCCGCGCAGGCGACGGGGGCGCGGGCCTCGCTCGCTCTCGACGGGGTGCTGATGCCGCGGGGGGCGACGCTCGCTCTCGCGGAGGCCATCGAGAGGGCGGGGCCGTTCGGGGCGTCGGCGCCGCAGCCGCGCTGGGCCTTCCCGGACGTCCTGGTGGCGCGGGCGCGCGTGGTGGGGGCGGGGCACCTCAAGTTGACGCTGGCGGACGGGCTGGGGGGGCGGCTGGACGCGGTGGCGTGGAACGCGGCCGAGGGGCCGCTGGCGGCGCTGCGGCCGGGGGCGGGGCGGTTCCACGTGGCGGGGCGGCTCGAGGTCAACGCCTGGGGGGGGCGCCGGGGCGTGCAGCTCCTGCTCGACGACGCGGCGCGGGCCTCGCGGGGGTTCGGCTGACCCCCCTTGCGGGGGGCGGAGCCTTTGTCTAGGAACCGCCCACCACGGCGCACGGCCCGTTCGTCTATCGGTTAGGACACCAGGTTTTCAACCTGGGAAGAGGGGTTCGACTCCCCTACGGGCTGCCAAGGTTCCCCATAAGATGTTGTTTTTGCTCGCAGATTTCTGCGGGCCGGGAACCTACCCCTTCGCTACCCACAGTCGCCGGGCGTTAGAGCACGTCAGGATGCTTCGGCCCCGAGACAGTTTTGCTGTGGATCAGTTGCGGCAGCATCGTTGGCGCGTCCTCCATGAGGACAAGAGCGCACTCGATAGTCTCCCCCGTCAACTCAATCTGAAGCTGCCCGGCGGGCACCGCGCGGTCCCACGTGAAGTTGTCGGAGAGGAAGGACAGGACGGCCGCCTTGTAGTCCGTATCGGGGTTCTGAAGATGGTCCCCCTTCGTCTCAAGCACCACGATCCGCTTGGCCCCGCCGGTCGCCTGGGCCGCGAAGATGAAGTCGGGATAGATGCGCCCCCGCTTCCACGCCTGAAGGCCGTAGTTCGCGCGGGCCACGTTCCGGTGCCACCACTTGACTGCCGCCTCCCCGTCCAAGTGGACGGCCACCCCGCGCTCCTCCCCGTTCAGTTCGGCCGCGTAGATCGGAAGGAACAGGCTTCTCCTCAGCGCCATGCCGTCCCCGGCGGTCAACTGCGGCGCCCCGACAGGCTCGCTCGTCTCAACCTCATGGGGCATCTGCCAGTTGTTCCCGTCCAGGCGAAGGCGGAACTGAATCTCGCCCGCCCTCACCTCTTCCCGGAACAGGGCCTCGGCCCGCCGGTCCCGTTCCTTGTCGAGAGTCTTGCGAAGCGAGTCGATGATCACCCCGCCCGTGGCGCCCAGCTTGGCGTCATCGAAGTCGGGACGCCCCCTCAGCACGTCCAGGATGGTGCTGACGATCCGGCGGGCCACGAAGGGGTTGGGAACCAGGTCCGACACGACACGCGCCGCGTAGGCCGGGTCGAAGCGAAGCGCCTCAGCCCCCCGCGCCATGACTTCGCCCACGAAGGCCCCCTCGGCTTGGTCCCCCAGCGTGATGCGCTGAAGTTGAGACTCGGCCGCCTGGGCGTTGTGGGGAATGGCATGGGCAACGGGGGTCGCGTCGAAGTCGCGCCAGTCGATTTCCGAGAGGAGGTCCGTTTCGTATTCGAGGTCGCGCCACTCCCCGCCGTCGCGGCGCAGCACCTTGGGGAGGTAGATTTCGAGAGACTTGAACTCGGGGCGGCGCGGCACGGAACGCACGGCAGCCGTCCCCTTGGGGGTGCCCCCCGATGCCACCTCCACAACAAGGTCAGCGAGGCCGTCGCGCTCTAGGCCGTCCTTGATGCCGACGACGACGCGCGCCGTGTCGGCATGGTGCGTGACCACGTAGCATTGGTCCAAGAGCGGGTTGCCCGTCTTCAGCCCGTAGGGCTGGCGAAGGACGCGGCCGACAAGCTGAGTCATCGCCGCCATGTTGGACGCCGCCGCGAGCGAGCAGAGGACGTAGGCGAAGGAGCAATCCCACCCCTCTTGAAGCGCGGCCTTGGTGACGATCACGCGCACGGCGTTGCGGGGCGACAGGAGGTCTTGGTTCTCGGGTTGGTTGAGGTCGTTCTGTTCGGCCGTCTTGACCGCCACCTGGGCGTCCTCAAGGCCCGCCCGCAACAGCCACTCCCGCACGTCCTGGGCGTGGATGTGGGCGCCGTCCCGTTGCTCCTTCCCAGTGCGCTCCACCTGAACAAGCATGATGGGCCGGATGTAGGAGAGGTCCCCCTTGTCGGCCCGGTGGGCCTCGGCCGCCGCCTGAAGCTCGTTCAGCTTGCCCAGCGCGGCCGTCAGGGTCGCGCGCCAGTCGGTCCCCTGCCGCGCGTCCAGGATCAAGGGCATCTTGATCATGTCTTCCGCGTGAAGCTCGCGGCCCGTCACCTCCACCAGGAGGTTGGCATACCGCGCGGGGCGCGGGGCGGGCGGGCGCTTCTCGGCCACGTCCTTCGGGGTCGCGGTCAACTCAAGGACGAAGACGGGGTTGAAGCCGTAGAGCGTGTCGTGGGCGAGGTCGGACGTGGCCTTCTGGCCTTCGTCCATGACCACCACGGGCCGCATCTTGCGAAGGGCGTTGCCCAGGCTGTCCTTCACGTGGGGCCAGAAGTCGAGGTCATAGCCGTCAAGGTTGGGGGTGGCCTTGAACTCGGCCGCGTGGGCGTTCTGGTCCCCCTCGGGCGGGAAGAACCCATGCACGTCGCCCCGGTCGCGGAACATTCGCAGAGTCTCGTTCGTCTTCCGGTTCGCGGCCTGCAACATCAGCACCATGACGCAGAGGTGCGAATCCACGTCGCGGCGGTCGAGGCGGTCGCCCTTTTCCATGATCCGCACCCGGCCCGCCGACGCGCGGTCTAGGGCCTGCCGGTAGGGATGGTGCCGATCCTTCAGCCGCTTGAGCGTCTGGGAGTAGATGGCTTCGTTCGGGACCACCCAAAGGACGAAGCCCGCGTTGCGCCCGAGGTAGCGGCCCAGGACGCGCGACACGGCGTTGACCGCGAGCCATGTCTTCCCGCCGCCGGTCGGGACCTTGAGGGTCACGTTCGGCACCGGCCGCCCGATCCCATCGTGACGGGGCGAGAACGGGATGCCCGCGCGCGACTTCGGAAGCAGCCCCTTCGCCCGCATGACCTCCCATGCCTTCTGGGCGAAGTCGGGGACGCTCAGCCCGAGGTCGGGGTCGGCCGCCGCGAGCGCCGCAACCTTGTCGGCCTTCGCCTTCCTCTCGCCCAGCGCGTCCAGGTAGTAATCAAGGGCGGAAAGGGTGCGGGCCTGATAGTCGAGGGTCCGCACGGCTAGGACCGCTCAACGCGGTAGAGGGCGTAGGGCAGGGGGACGAACTCGACAGGAAGGCCCTCGGAGTCGAGCATCCGCTGAGACACGTGGCGGGCCGGGGCGAAGACAAGGTGACGGTCCCCGGGGTGCTTGGCGGCCACCTCGCGGGCGAAGGACAAGGACAGGGCGGCCTCGGGCGACTTCAGCCAATCGAGGTCGGCCCGATACACCAGCCACACGTGCGTCCCGGCCGCCGCGCCCAGGTAGCGCGAGGACTCGTCCACCGAGTCGAGGGCGAGGGGCTGACTCGTCGCCATATGGAACAGCACGGCGCCCAGGGCGCGGAACTCGGGGAGGTTCTCGCCCGTCAGGATACGGTCTAGCTCCACCGGGTCGCCCAAGGTGCAGTAGGTGAAAGAGCCGCCTACACCTGCGCTGGCAGAGCCGTCCGAGGGGCTGGGAACGCCCACTAGGACGCGCCTCACGCGCTCTCGCGTCAGGTCGTCCGCATAGCTTTCGCACTCAACAAGGATGAACCTCCGCTGCCCGTCATCTTTGGCGTTGAGATTCATGACCGCGTGTGCGGTCGTGCCGGACCCGGCGAAACTGTCCAAGACAAGTGCGTTCCTTGAAGTCGCGTAGGACAGAACCTTTTCCACAAGTTGTGTCGGCTTGGGCGTATCAAAGACCTTCTTCCGCTCTGGGAATAGGTCGCGCAACTCATAAGCCGCAGTTCGTCCATCAAGCTCAATGACGCTTGGGAGCTTATCCAAGAAATCCTTGGCATAAACCCTGAGTTCGATGATCTTGTTGTGGTCATCGCCAAACAGGATTTTGTCTTGATCGAGCAGGCTACACATCGTCTCTTGTGGGAACCGATACCCCATCAAAGGCTGCTTGCAGGGCTTCCCGGTAACGGGGTGCATCACATCGTATCTGTAGCCCTCACGTCCGGGGTTATGAACGCTCTGACTGCCGGTGTATATTCCGTCCCGATCAATATACTTGTAGCGATCAAGCGGCCAGAGTTCATTCCTGTGTTCGCGAAACCACTGCGAGTAAGCAGATTGCATCACAACTGGGTCAGGAAAATCCCTTGCGAACTCCTCACCGATCCGAATAAGGAGGTCCTTCACGTCGGAGAACTGAGATTTCCAGACCTTCTCCACCGCATCCTTGTTCTTTGCGAAGCAGAGTATGTATTCGTGCTCTACTGCGATTCTTGTTGGATTGTTGTCCGTCACATTCTTCCAGATGATCGTGCCGATCCAGTTCGCGGGATCGTTCGAGATTTCATCGAGCATTAGCCGAAGGTTGTAGAGTTCGTTATCATCAATGCAAACGAAGATGATGCCATTCTCTGACAGCAATTCGTGCAATAGCCGCAGGCGAGGCCACATCATCGCGCACCACTTGTCGTGGCGCAGGCCGTCCTCAATGCCCACCGGATTGCTGTTGAACCACTCCTTGATCATCGGAGCGTTCACGTTGTCACTGTAGGCCCAGCCTTCGTTGCCCGTGTTGTAAGGAGGGTCGATGAAGACGCAATCTATCCGTCCCGCGTAGAGCGGCAGGAGCGACTTGAGGGCGTGAAGGTTGTCCCCTTGGATGATCAGGTTGCCGTCAGGCTGGGCGTTGCCCACGCTCTTGTCCGGGTGCATCACCAGCGGCCGGAACGGGACCGCGAGGTGATGATTCCAAACGAATTCCTTCCCCTTGAAAAGGAGTTCGGTCACTGCCACTGCCCCACGTCTTTATCGTTGTTGGGGCCTCTGGGGCACGGCGCCCGGCCACACTGCAACCGCGCCGTTAGGGCGCCCGAAGCTTCGCTTGAGGCTGTGGGCAAGTCGGCCACACCGCGTCTCGCGGGGCGGTCGCCGGGAGTCCGAGTGAGAGGCCTGCGAGCGCCACGCCAGCATCGTTGGCAGGGTCGTAGCCTGCCCCCCTCGTGGCGTCAGGCGTCACCTCTGAGACGGCCGCGCTACGGGTTGGGCCGAACGTGCCCCGCGTCACTGACGGCAGAGCCGTCGCCAGTCCGCCCCCGAATGTCACTGGATCGGCTCGTTCGGGAGTAACATGCCCCTTGCTCGTCAATCTCCGCAAGGTAGTGGGTAGCCATCATGACGCAGGAGGGGGCCGGCCGTCGCTCAGTGTGCTCGCCCAGCTTAGGTTGAGACCCGTTCCTCGTTCGACCATCCTCTTATCCTTCGACGGGTCCTCCTGGGGGCGACATCAACTCGGGTAACGCGCGACCCCAGTCGATTTCTAGAGCCAGAGGGCAGATCGCTATTTAACCCGTCAGACCGCTATTCAGCGCGACTGTCGGGGCAATAGTCACAGGGGCAGGGCTGACACGATGACAGGATGACACAACGTTTCTATCCGTTCCCCTACGCTCCCCTCCCCCTATGCATCACCCCCTATTCTCTCCCTCCAAAGACACGGGGTTGTTGTGTCGTTGTGTCAAGTATATGGAATTCAGGTCAAAAGACCTGACACAACGCTAACGCAACGACACAACGAAGCCCCTGTGACCATCCCAATAAAGGACGAAGCGCCCGCCTGTGACACATTGCGGACCGAACAATGAGAATCGGCGCCCGCCCGTGACACAAAGTTATCTGCCGACTAGCGACGGCATCCGCCCTGTGACATAGCCTTGGGCGAGCGCATAGTCGGGATGCGCCCCCGCCCGGACGTAGAGCGTGGGGCGCGCGCCGCCTTCCTGTAGGATCGGAGATGGCCGAAGGTCATGCTTGGCGTAGCCGAGGCTTTCCATCGCTGAGCGCAGCGTGTTCGTTCCCGGCTTCCGCTGCCCGTTCGACTGCATGAGGTCCGCGATTGCCCATGAACTCACCCATCCGCCCCGGAAGCCCACGCGCTCCTCTGCGATCGCTTCGAGGATGGCCTGCTCAAGCGGGCCACGTGACTCTTCAATTGCCGCCACCGTCGAGCTCGTCTCGGGAGCCCGGTTGCACGCGCCCGCCGGGTTGAGCGCCGCAGGGATGGCGTAGTGCTTGAGGTAATGCGCGACGTGGGCATACCCTGCCCCCCGCTCCAACCAGCCCACTAGGGAAACGAAGTAATCCCCGGTCATCCCATCGCGCGCAAGGTGCGCGGCCTCTTGCTGCGCCGTGAAGAAGATGGCGTAGCGGCGCTCGTCTCTTGTCTTGATGATCCCATTCTTATGGTTTGTGCAGAACGCCCAATTGGCGAGGTTGTCGATCATCCGCTGATCCACACCCTTGCCTTCGATCGCAATGCGGCGGTTGGTGATGAGGGCTTTCAGCTTCTCTTGCGTCTGCCGCCTCTCCCCCATGTGGATTTCCTCGGCGACGATGAGCACCTTGTTCTCAAGCCATGAATTGAATCTCTCGCCGATCTCCTGTGCATTGGGCTCATAGACGTATCTGCCGCCCACGGCGTAAGTTAGTGTCGAGATAAGCCGCGACTTGCCGTTGCCGGGGCACCCTTGCAGCACCGGCGCCCATGAGAACTTCGCACCGGGATGCTGCACCACCGCCGCCATGTAGGCCAGGAGGATCGCACGGTCGCTCTCGACTGGCAGCATCCGCGACAGGAGGTCGAGAAACGGCTTCACGTCGCCCTCGCGCATGGGCACATCGGCGGGGACGTAGATGTTCACGAGGCCGCCCACCATCTCCCCGAACGGGAGGTTAGGCCGGAAGCACGTATCGACGGCCTTGGGGAAGCGGCCCGTCTGGTTTCCCTCAGGGCCTTGAAGGCGTCATCCGTGGGCTTCGTGCCATCGGGGCGCATCTGAAACGTGAAGCCGCCGTAGGTCGAGCGGTAGGGATCGGGCCTGATGAGGCGACCGTCCGGCACAAAAACCCTATGCACGCTCTGCACATAGATGTGCCCCGCGAAGTGCCGCTGTTGCTCCCCTGTGGTCATGTATGTGCCGCCGCCAGGGGCCTCGGGACTGTTGGCCGCCAGGGTCGGGCGCGCGTAGTCATAGACGGCCTTGCAGAGCCGGGCGGCGCTCTGGATCGTGTCGCGGCGGTAGTCCTCGCGGTCGAGATACTTGGGGCGCACGAGGGCCGAGCGCCGGAACAGGCGGTCCATGCGCGGCATATCCCGGCCGGTCCAGAAGGCGAGATGCGACATGAGCGCCGCGTCGGCGGAGGAGTGGTCGAAGTCCCGCCCATCCATCCCGTAGTGCGTGGCGAGCGCGGGGGCGTCGGCGGCCCAAAGCTGCGCCACCGTGGCCTTCATGCCGAACATGGCGCCCGCCCCGCCCTTCGACCGCAGCATGAGCGCAATCAGTTCGTCATCTTCCTCGGGTCCGGTGTAGGCCGCGTCACGCCCTTCGGGTAGCGGCCCTAGGTGCTCGCGCTGGGGCACCAACTTGAGGAGTTGGTCCGTCCAGTCCACGTCGCGCGCGGTGCCGCCGATCGGCTGCCAGCCCGTCGAGCCGAAGGCGATGAACCGGGCGTCGGTGTAGAACTCGCGCTTGTTGCCGTGCCATTTGTTCCGGCGGTCACGTAGCTTCGAGGGGTCGCATCGCCCGATGATGTGCAGGCCGGTCCCCGACTGCGACACCTCGCCCCACGCGCCCGCGAAGGACTTGAAGATGGCTTCTGTCTCGGCGTCCCACTCGCCCGCGGGGGTCCGGCAGTCATCGAAATCCAAGAAGAACAGCTTGTCCTCGGCGCGAACGTCGAAGGCCACGGCCAGCCCCGAGGCGGCGGCCGTCGCGTAGTCCGTGTGGTTCGACGGGTCATGGGCATCGCACACGGTCCCGTCGCGGCGGCAGGGGACCTTGCGGCCATCGATCAGGCGCCAGTTGAGGAACCTTTTTGGGAAGGGCGGGACTGTGGTCATGGTCGTCCTCCCTGAGCGGGGCGCTCGGCCGCGATGCGAGCGGCGACCGCTTCCCCCATAGTGGCGAATTGCCCGAGCCCTCGACGGCGCCCGCCCTCGCTGACTCGGGCACGCCACCTCTGGCGCCTCGTGTCGAACGTGACGCCCCGCACCCTATCCTGTCCGCCTTCGACGCGGGGAACGCGCTGAAGGTTCAGAAGGCGGTTGTCGGTGCGAACGCCATTGACGTGGTGAATCCGGTCGTGCCCCAGATCGCCCCAAGTCATTGCGGCGGCGGCCCGGTGAAGGAAGATGGCTTCGCCGAGGATCGTGCCGCGGAGATAGCCTTCGCCGATCACCGTGAACGCCACCCGGCCAGCGCATCGAACATTCCACCCGCGGCAGCACGCTTCGGCGCTGCGCTAAGTGGCAGTGAACATTTCGGCTGTGCGCGTCTGCCACGTCATGCGCCCGGTGAGGGGGTCATAGGTCAGGAGTTCCCGCAGCACTTGCGGGTCGTGGGCGCCGCAGACCGTGCCATCGGGACGGCAGGGGCGAACGCGGCCGTGAACGAGGTGCCATTGAATGCTCATGGCGTCACCTCGCGGCTCGGGCGGCCAGCCATTCGGTGATCGCGCTCTCGGGCCACGCGATGGCCTTGCGCGTCAACTTCACGGGGCGGGGGAACTCCCCGCGATCCATAAGGGCGTAGATCGTGGAGCGCGCGAGGCCCGTAAGCTCTTCGACGGCTTGGCGGCGGTAGTGGCGTTCGATCACGTCGGCCTCCGTATCCACATGGGACGTGGGGGCATTTAGAGGAACAGGGGCGCCCCAGGCGTGGGGCGGCGAAAGGATCGTTCTTCCCGCAGAACGTCTAGCCGAACCTGTCGGGACGCCTGAGCCAAATGCGCTCGACGCCCTCATAGCCGGGCATCTCGCCTAATGCCGCCGCGACGATGCTGACGGCACAGGGCTTGTCGCCGCTGGCCTCATTGCGCGTGGCCTTGAAGCGGGTATGGCTCACGATATCCCGGATGCAACGGCAGATTGCTTCATCGCGAGCGGACTGATTCTTCTTCCCGCGTCCATCCGGCCTTCTCACAACGCCAATGTGGCAATCCGAGAGATAGTCCCGCCAAGAGATAGGTATTGCATCGCCCCGCGTCCGGCGATCCTTTGCAACTTCAATCAAGGCGTCGAACCATCTCCCGCTTTCGCGCGCCAACTTCAGCGCAGCGCCTTCATCCTCCCGCGTAGTGGCGAGGGCGATTATGGCTTTAAGGTCGATGATGGCTCTCACATGGGCAATCGTCGCCCTATGGCCCCCGATCGACTTCCTGCACCACGCCGCAAGCGCCTTGTCGTCAAGGTCGCGGATGGCGGCGCGAACCTCCGCCTCTCGCGCCTCGGCCTCCCGACGCAGCGCCTCCGTGAACTTCCCCATCAGCCGACCTTCCCGGGGAACTGCGCCACGTTGTCGGCCGCGCGCTCGCCGTGGCAAGCCTTCGCCCAAGCTGCCATCATGGCCCGGCGCCGCTCAACCATGTCGTGCCGCTGATACCGCCGCTCAACGTCGTTGGCGACGTTGTGGGCAAGGGCCATTTCCGCCATGTCGCGCTCATAGCCGATCTTAGCCGTCCAACCTCGGAAGGTGCTGCGAAGCCCATGCGGGACGGCCGCGCGCCCGCTGTCTTCGTCAAGCCAGCCCTTCCGTTCGGCTTTCATCTCAGCTTCGTGCATCCGGCGCATGACCGCGCTCAACGCCATGTCCGAAAGCATCCCGCCTTGTGCGGCCAGGAACACGAAGTCTGTCCCGTCCATACGGGGCAGCGCGCGAAGCAGCTTCACGGCTTCCTCGGGCAAGGGGACCGTGTGCTTCTTCTTCATCTTCATGCGGCTGGCGGGGATCGTCCAAAGCCCATCGTCCAAGTTGAGTTCGGACCACACGGCGCCCCGCACTTCGCCCGACCGCGCGGCCGTCAGAACGGCGAACTCTAGAGCGCGGGCCGCGTAGCCTTCCCGCTTGCGGAGGTCGGCGAACCACTTGGGCAAGTCGGCGAGCGACACGGCGGGTTGGTTCGTCGGGGCGACGACGGTGCTTCCCCCCAGCATATGCTTCAAGTTGCCTTCCCAGCGGGCCGGGTTGTCGCCCGTGCGGTAGCCCGCGACCGTGGCCCACGCGAACACGGCTTCGATGCGCCCGCGAAGCCGGGTCGCGGTTTCGTTCTTCGTGGCCCAGATGGGTTCAAGGGCGCGAAGCACGTCCTGCATGGTGATGTGAGCAACGTTCAGGTGCCCCAGCACAGGCCCCGCGTGAAGGTCCAAGGCGCTGCGCCACTGCTTGCGGTGCTTCGCGTTCCACTCGCCGCCTGCCTTCGTCTTGCCGAAGCCGGGGGTCGCCATGAACTTGTCCAAGGCTTCGGCGAAGGTCAGGGACCGTTCGGCCGTCAACTGCGCCGCCGCCTTCTTCGCCTTCCGGTCTTCGATGGGGTCTTGCCCCTCACGGACGATCCTGCGGAGGGCTTCGGCTTCCTCGCGCGCGCCCTTCAACGACAGGATGGGGAACGCGCCGACGCCCATGCTGCGGGTCCGGCCGTTGAGCGTGAACCGGAACTCCCACGAACGGGACACGACGCCCTTCCACGTCGTCACTTGCAGGAACAGCCCGCCGCCGTCCGCAAGGCGCGTCCGTCCCTTCGTCGCTTCCACCTGCTTTGCGGTCAGTCTGTTCGTCCCGGCCATGTCGTCCTCTACCCATCCTCTACCCACACAGAATGCCGGAAGTAGAGGGACGACGCAAGACGCAAGTGGACGATGAAGACGACTAAGTTGTTGACCTGCAATCGTTAACTTGGACGGTCCTAGAGGGTGCCGGACGATCCTATGGCAGACCTACGGGCTGCCAATCCCCCCCCTCTCACAGCGCCAGCTCGTAGAGCCTGCGGGCCTCCGCCACCCCGAACGGCACGGGGTTGGCCCCGGCCGTGGGGTCCTCGGCCGCCATGGCGGCCAGTTCGGGGATGCGCGCGGCCTCCACCCCCAGCGCCCCCAGGCCCTTCGGGATGCACAGCTCCCCGAGCAGCGCGTCCACGCGGCCCAGCAACCCCTCGGTGCCCCCCGCGACCCCCAGGTAGGCCGCCGCGCGGTCGAGTTTTTCGGCCACCGCGTCCCGGTTGAAGCGCAGCACGGCCGGCATGACCACCGCGTTGGTCGTGCCGTGGTGGCTGCCGTAGACCGCGCCCACGGGGTGGCTGAGCGCGTGGATCGCCCCCAGGCCCTTCTGGAACGCCACCGCCCCCATGGCCGCCGCCGCCATCATCTTCGCGCGGGCCTCGATGTCGGCGCCGTCGCGGAAGGCGCGGGGCAGGTTCTCCAGCACCAGCCGCATCCCCTCCAGCGCGATGCCCTCGCCCATGGGGTGCCAGGACGGCGTGCAGTAGGCCTCCAGGCAGTGGGCGAAGGCGTCCATGCCGGTGCCGGCCGTGATGGCGGGCGGCATCCCCACGGTCAGCTCGGGGTCGCAGATCGTGACGGCGGGGAGCACCTTGGGGTGGAAGATGATCTTCTTGACGTGGCTGGCCGTGTTGGTGATGACCGACGCACGCCCCACCTCGCTGCCCGTGCCGGCCGTGGTGGGCACGGCCACGTTGGGCGCGATGCCCGCGGGGTCGGCGCGGGTCCACCAGTCGCCCACGTCCTCGAAGTCGAAGACGGGGCGCGTCTGGCCGGACATGAAGGCGACCATCTTGCCCAGGTCGAGCCCCGAGCCGCCCCCGAATGCGATCACCCCGTCGTGGCCCCCCGCCCGATAGGCCGCGACCCCGGCCGCGAGGTTCACGTCGGTCGGGTTGGGGTCCACCTCCGCGAAGAGCGCGCGGCCCAGGCCCTGGGCCTCCATGCGGTCGAGCATGGCGGCCGTCAGGGGCAGCGCCGCGAGGCCCCGGTCGGTGACCAGCAGGGGCCGCCGGATGCCCGCCTCGGCGCAGGCCTGCCCGATCTCCTCCACGCGCCCCGCGCCGAAGAGGATGCGGGTGGGGTAGCTCCAGTTCGCTCTCAGGCTCATTGCGGCTTGACCTTGCGGAAGTGGTAGCTCTTGGGACGGGTGACGGAGAGGAACCCGAGCGGCGACAGCGCCGCCCCCCGTCCGGTGTCCTTGACCCCCGTCCAGCACACGGCCGGGTCGAGGTAGTCGGCGCGGTTGAGGAACACGGTCCCGGTCTCCACGACCCGCGCCAGGTGCTCCGCCCTCTCCGGGTCCTTGGTCCACAGCGATGCCGTCAGCCCGTAGGGCGAGTCGTTCATCAGCCGCACGGCCTCGTCGTCGCCCTCCACCGGCATGATGCCGACCACGGGGCCGAAGGTCTCCTCGGTCATCACCCGCATGGAGTGGTCCACGTCCACGAGGATCTGCGGGGCGAGGTAGGCGCCGCCGTCGTCCTGGGGAAACAGCTTCGGGTCAACGAGCGGCCTGGCCCCCGCCGCCACCGCCTCGGCCACCTGCGCGCGCACCTCGCGCGCGAAGCGCGCGTTGGCCATCGGCCCCATGGTCGTCGCGGCGTCCAGGGGGTTGCCCAGCCGCTGCTGCCGCGTCCAGGCGGTGGCGCGGTCCACGAACTCGTCGAACTTGGAGCGGTGCACGTAGATGCGCTCGATCCCGCAGCAGCACTGCCCCGAGTTGAAGAACGCCCCGTCCATGAGCACGTCCACGGCCCAGTCGAGGTCCGCGTCCTCCATGACGTAGCCCGGGTCCTTGCCCCCCAGCTCCAGCCCCAGGGGCGTGAAGGTCCCGGCCGCGGCCCTCTCGATGGCCTTGCCGCCGTTCACGGACCCCGTGAAGTTCACGAACCCGAAGGAGCGCGCCTTGATGAGCCCTTCCGTCCCCTCGTGGTCCAGGACCACGTTCTGGAACACCCCCTCCGGCAGCACCCCCGCGAAGGCGTCCGCCCATCTCTCGCCCACCAGGAGCGTCTGGGAGGCCGACTTGTGGACCACGGCGTTGCCCGCCATCAGCGAGGGGATCACCGTGTTGCAGGCGGTCAGGTACGGGTAGTTCCAGGGCGCGATGCAGAACACGACCCCGGCGGGCTCCCTCTCGATCTTGCGCAGGAACCGCTCGTCGTCCTCCACGACCATGGGCGCGAGCGCGCTCTCGGCGATGCGCCCCATGTAGTCGGCGCGCTCGTTGACGCCGCCGAACTCGCCGCCGTAGCGGACGGGGCGGCCCATCTGCCAGGCCAGCTCCTCGACGATGCGCGCCTTGTCGTCGTTGAGCCGCCGGACGCCCTCCTGCACGAGCCGGACGCGCTCGGGCAGCGGCGTCGCCGCCCAGGGCTTCTGCGCGGCCCGCGCGCGCGCCACGGCGGCCTGGGCCTCGTCGGGGGTGAGCGCCGGGCGCTCGGCGTAGGTCGAGCCGTCAATGGGCGAGACGCAAGCGATGGTGGTCATGGGGCCTCCCTGTGGGCCGGGCTTAGCGCGGGACGCGGGCAGGCGGTAGGGCGGGGCTCACCCCGCCACGGCGCGCGATGGCGGGGTGAACCCCGCCCTACGGCCCCCGCCCCTCACAGCCGCTCGAAGCCCCGCGCCAAATCCCAGTCCGTGACCACGCGGTCGCACTCCGCGATCTCCCAGCGCGCGGCGTGCACGTAGTGGTCCACCACCTCGTCCCCCATGGCCCTGCGCAGCATGGCCGACCCGTCCAGCGCCTCGGCCGCCTCGCGCAGCGTCCGGGGGATCTCCCTGACGCCGCCCGTCCGGTAGAGGTCCCCGCTCGCCTCCGCCTCCAGCTCGTAGCCCCCCTCGACCCCCGCCAGCCCCGCCGCGATCTGCGAGGCGAGCGCCAGGTAGGGGTTGAGGTCCGCCCCCCCCACGCGGCACTCGACCCGCACGCCGCGGGTATCCGCGCCGCAGACGCGGTAGCCGGCCGTGCGGTTGTCCGTGCTCCACACCGCCTTGGTGGGCGCGAAGAGCCCCACGGTGAAGCGCTTGTAGCTGTTGACGTAAGGGGCGAGGAGCGCGGTCGTCTCGGTGGCGTGCGCGAGAAGCCCGGCGAGGTAGCTCCGCATCAGGGGCGACATCCCGTGCTCGCCCTCCTCCCCGCGGAAGGCGTTGGCGCCGTCCTTCCACAGCGACTGGTGAATGTGCGACGACGACCCGGCCCGGGCCGTGTCGTACTTGGCCATGAACGTCACCGACCGCCCGGCCGCCGCCGCGCAGGCCTTGGTCGCCGTCTTGACGATGGAATGCATGTCCGCCGTGTCGAGCGCGTCCGAGTAGCGCACGTTGACCTCGTGCTGGCCCGCGTCGGCCTCGCCCTTGGTGTTCTCCACCATGACGCCCGACGCGTGCAGCGCGTTCCTCAGGGGCCGCATGACCCCCTCCTCCTTGAGGCTGCCGAGCAGCCCGTAGTCGTTGTTGAACCGCACCATCGGCGTGGGCCTGGCCCAGCGGCGGTCCCAGAGCGCCTCGAAGCCCTCCTCGAACAGGTAGAACTCCAGCTCGGTGGCCATCATGGGCTCGAGCCCCATGGCCCTCGCGCGCTCCACCTGGCGGCGCAGGACCGTGCGCGGGGCCACCGCCACGAGGTCCCCGTGGTGGTCGAGCAGGTCGCACATGACCATGGCCGCGGTCGGCTCCCAGGCGGCGCGGCGCAGCGTCGAGAGGTCCGGCTTGTGGACGTGGTCGCCGTAGCCCTTCTCCCAGGACGACGAGGCGTAGCCGGGCACCGTGGTCATGTCCACGTCCACCGCGAGGAGGTAGTCGCAGCCATGCGTCTCCTCGTGGCCCGACTCCAGGAAGTGCTGCGCGTGGAACCTCTTGCCCATGAGCCTGCCCTGCATGTCCACGACGCAGGTGAGCACGGTGTCGATCTCGCCCGCCGCCACGGCGGCGCGGAGCGAGTCGAGGGTCAGGTTGGCGGGCATTCGGTCCTCCGAGGTCGAGGGCACCCTGGAGGGGCGCCCCCGCGCGCGCAAGCTCAGTGGGCGATCATCACGTGGCGCACGGCCGTGTAGTCCTCGAGCGAGTAGCTCGACAGGTCCTTGCCGTAGCCCGACTGCTTGAGCCCCCCATGGGGCATCTCCGACACCAGCATGAAGTGCGTGTTGACCCAGGTGCAGCCGTAGCGCAGCCGCGCGGCCACCCCCATCGCGGCGCCCACGTCCCGCGTCCACACCGAGGACGACAGCCCGTAGGGCGAGTCGTTGGCCCATCCCACCGCCTGCTCCGCGTCCGCGACCCTGGTGACGGACACCACGGGGCCAAAGACCTCGCGCTGGACGATCTCGTCCTCCTGGCGGGCGCCCGCGATCACCGTGGGCCGGTAGAAGAACCCAGCCCCCTCGCCGACCGAGCCCCCGGTCGTGACCTCCATGTGCCCCTGCTCGGCCGCCCGCGCCACGAAGCTCGCCACGCGGTCCCTCTGGCGCGGCGAGATCAGGGGCGGCATCTCGTTGAGGCTGTCGTCCGCCTGCCCGAAGGTGATGGAGGCGGCCGCCTCCGTCAGCCCCGCGACGAGGTCGTCGTGGATGCCCCCCTGGGCATAGACCCGGCAGGCCGCCGTGCAGTCCTGCCCCGCGTTGTAGAAGCTGAACGCCTTGAGCCCGCTCACCACGCGCCCGAGGTCCGCGTCGTCGAGCACGATGACGGGCGCCTTGCCCCCCAGCTCCAGGTGCGTCCGCTTGACGCCCTTGGAGGCCGCCTGGAGCACCTTCTTGCCCGTCGCCACGTCGCCCGTCAGGCTCACCATGTCCACGCCGGGGTGGCTGATGAGCGCCTGCCCCACCGACCCCCCCTGCCCCGTGACGATGTTGACGACCCCCTCCGGCAAGACGTCCGCGAGGATGCGCGCCAGCCGCAGCGCCGTCAGAGGCGTCTGCTCGGAGGGCTTCATGACCAGGCAGTTGCCCCCCGCCAGCGCGGGCGCGAGCTTCCAGGCCATCATCATCAGCGGGTAGTTCCAGGGCGCGATCGAGGCTACGACGCCGATGGGGTCGCGCCGGATCATGCTGGTGTGGCCGGGCATGTACTCCCCGGCCACCGCCCCGTGCTGGTTCCTCGCCGCCCCCGCGAAGTAGCGCCACACGTCCACGACCGCCGGCAGCTCGTCGTTGGTGGCGAGCCCGATGGGCTTGCCGGTGTTGAGCGCCTCGAGGGCCGCGAACTCCGCCGCCTCCCTCTCGATGCGGTCGGCGATCCTCAGGAGGAGGTTGGACCGCTGCGCGGGCGTGGTGCGCGACCACCCCTCGAAGGCCCGGCGCGCCGCCGCCACCGCGCGGTCCACCTGGCCCTGCGAGGCCTCGGGCAGCGTGAGGATCGTCTCGCCGGTCCTGGGGTTGAGGATGGCCTCCGCCCCTTCCTCGCCCGGCTCGAAGCGGGAGCCGATCAGAAGCTCGGTGTGGATGGTCATGGCTCTCTCCCTATTTGCCGCTGCCGGCCACCGCGTCGGTGCCCCGCGTGAGGTGGTAGGCGCCCAGGATCGGCAGGAACGTGACCAGCACGACGACCATGGCCACGACGTTGGTCACGGGCCTCTCGCGCGGGCGCACCAGCTCCTCCAGCATCCAGATGGGCAGGGTCGCCTGCTGGCCCGCCGTGAAGGTGGTCACGATGACCTCGTCGAAGCTCAGGGCGAAGGCGAGCATCCCGCCCGCCAGCAGCGCGGTGGCCACGTTGGGCAGGATGACGTGGCGCAAGGTCTGCCAGTAGGTCGCGCCCAGGTCCATGCTGGCCTCGACGAGGTTGCCCCCCAGGCGGCGGAACCGCGCCACCGCGTTGTTGTGGACCACGACGACGCAGAACGTCGCGTGGCCGACCGCGATGGTCCAGAAGCTGTAGGGGATGTCGGCGAGCGCAAAGGCCTGGCGCAAGGAGATCCCCGTGATGATGCCCGGCAGCGCGATGGGCAGGATGACCAGCAAGGACACCGCCTCGCGCCCGAAGAACCGCGTGCGCGCCACGGCCGCCGCGCAGAGCGTGCCCAGCACGAGCGCGATGGCGGTGGCCACGAGGGCCACGCGCAGGGACAGCGACAGCGCCTCCCAGATGTCGGGCCGCTCCCAGGCGGCGGCGAACCAGCGCAGGGTGAAGCCCGGGATGGGCCAGGTGAAGGAGGCGTCCTCCGTCGAGAAGGCGTAGAGGAAGATGAGCAGGATCGGCAGGTGCAGGAACAGCAGCACCGCGCCGGCCGACAGCTTGAGCCACCACGGAGCGCTAGAGCGCATCGAAGGCCCCCATGCGCCGCGCCCCCCAGAGATACAGCCCCATGATGACCACCGGGACCACCGCGAAGGCCGCCGCCAGCGGCACGTTGCCGGCCGTGCCCTGGTACTGGTAGACCGCCAGCCCGATGAAGCGCGCGCTGGTGCCGATGATCTGCGGGATGATGTAGTCGCCCAGGGTCAGCGAGAAGGTGAAGATGCTGCCCGCGACGACCCCCGGCAGGGCCAGGGGCCAGACCACCGTCCTGAAGGCCTGCGCGGGCGTCGCGCCCAGGTCGCCGGCCGCCTCCACGAGCGAGGGCGGCACGCGCTCCAGGGCCGCCTGGATGGGCAGGATCATGAAGGGCAGCCACACGTAGGTGAAGACGATGAAGGTCCCCGTGGGGCTCACCGACAGGGAGTTGCCGCCGATGCCCGGCAGGGCCAGGTAGGCCGAGAGCAGCCCGCCCAGGCGCAGCGCGTCGAAGGACCAGCCCAGGATGCCCTCCTTGGCCAGGATCAGCTTCCAGGCATAGACCTTGACGAGGTAGCTCGACCACAGGGGCAGCATCACGCCCAGGTAGAAGGCCGCCTTCCACCGCCCCCTCGCGTAGCGCGCCGCGAACCAGGCCACCGGGAAGGCGAGCGCCACGGAGGCCAGCGTCACCAGCGCCGCCATCAGCAGCGTGCGCCAGATGATGTCGAGGTTGTAGGGCCGCAGCAGCTCCCCGTAGGTCTTGAGCGTCAGCGTCCGGTCGATGACGCCCGAGAACTCGTCGATGGAGAAGAGCGACTGCGCCAGCAGCACCAGGAGCGAGCCCAGGTACACCACCCCCAGCCACAGCAGCGGCGGCCCCAGCAGGAGCGCCAGGAGCAGCGAGGGGCGCCGCCAGAGGGCGTCCGAGAGGCGGCCGGCGAGGGTCACGGGCGAAGGCCGGCGGACGCGGGCGCCCCCCGGCCTCCCGGCCCGCTCCCCCCCGCCGCCGTCACGCCCCCTCCATGACGTGCAAGGCGCCCTGGTCCCAGGCGAGCCCCACGCGCGCCCCTTCCGGCGGCACCGGCTGGCCGCCCGGCACCAGCACGGCCACCTCGCGGAAGTCGTCGTGGTCGTCGAGCGGCGTCGTGCCCACCCGGCCGAGGTCCACCGCCACGCGCGTGGCGCCGCCGAGGTAGCGCGTCCCCCTCACGGTGCCCGCGACCCGCGCCCCCTCGGGCGGCACGATGCGCAGGGATTCCGGCCGCAGGCTCGCCGTCCTCTCCGGCCCCCCGAAGAGCCGCGACAGGCGCGGCGGCAGGACGTTGGACGATCCCACGAAGGAGGCCACGAAGGCCGAGGCCGGCTGCCCATAGACCTCCAGGGGCGTGCCCACCTGCCGGATGCGCCCCCCGTCGAACACCGCCACCCGGTCGGCCATGCTGAGCGCCTCGCCCTGGTCGTGCGTCACGAAGACGAAGGTGATCCCCACCTTGCGCTGCAGGGCCTTCAGCTCGTCCTGCATGGCCTCCCGCAGCTTCAGGTCCAGCGCCCCCAGGGGCTCGTCCAGCAGCAGCACCCGAGGCCGGTTCACCAGGGCCCGCGCCAGCGCCACCCGCTGCCGCTGCCCCCCCGATAGCTCGGACGGCCTCCGGCCCCCGAACCCCGGCAGCGCCATCATGGCGAGGGCCTCCTCGGCGCGCCGGCGCCGCTCCGCCTTCGCGACCCCCGCGATCATCAGCCCGTAGGCCACGTTGTCGATGACGCTGAGGTGCGGGAACAGCGCGTAGTCCTGGAACACCGTGTTGACGGGCCGCCGGTAGGGCGGCGTCTGCGTCACGTCCGCCCCGAACAGCCTCACGCGGCCCTCGTCCGGCCTCTCGAACCCGGCGATGAGGCGCAGGCACGTGGTCTTGCCCGACCCCGAGGGGCCGAGCATGGCGAAGAACTCGCCCTCGGCCACGTCGAGGTCCACGCCGTCCACGGCGCGGACGGACCCGAACCGCCGGGCGACCCCCTGGAAGGAGACGGCTGCGCTCATGTCGGGGGGGGTCCGGGGGGCCACCTGGTCCCCCGGCCTTTTCCTATCGGCCGCCGATCACGCCGATGTAGTCGCTGACCCACCGGTAGTAGGGCACGCAGGCGTCCTCCCCCTGCGAGCAGTCGGCCACGGGCGTGCGCCAGAACCGGATGCGGTCGAAGTCGTCCATGCCGTTGGCCGCGCAGCCCTCGGGCGTCTGCATGCCCCGCCCGTCCGTGCAGGCGGCGGGCACCGAGGGGTTGGCCCCGAACCACACGCTGAGGTCGCTCTGGAGGTTGGACGACAGCTGGTGCTCGAACCACATGTAGGCGCAGTTGGGGTTCTCGGCGTCGGTGGCCAGCATGGTGGTGTCGGCCCAGCCCGTGGCGCCCTCCTGCGGGATGGTGGAGGCCACGGGCTGCCCCTCGGCCCTGAGCAGGTTGACCTGGAACGGCCAGGAGCCCGAGGCCACCACGCCCTCGTTCTTGAAGTCGTCGATCTGGATGAAGGCGTCGTGCCAGTAGCGCCCCACGATCTGGCGCTGCCCGCGCAGCAGGTCCAGCGCCGCCGCGTACTGGTCGGGGTTGAGCTCGTAGGGGTCGGTAATGCCCAGCTCGGGCCTGTTGAACATCAGGTACTGCGCCGCGTCCGCCACGTGGATGGGCCCGTCATAGGCCTGCACGCGGCCCTTGTTGCTCTGCCCGTCCGGCAGCGTCATCTCCTCGAACACCACGTTCCAGGACGTGGGCGGCTCGGGGAAGACGTCGGTGTTGTACATCAGGACGTTGGGCCCCCACATGTAGGGCACCCCGTAGGGCACGCCGTCCACCACGTACCAGGGCGCGCCCTGGAGCCGCGGGTCTATCGTGTCCCAGGACGGGATCAGGTCGGGGTTGACGGGCTGCACGCGCCCGCCCGCGATGAGCCGGTTGCTGGCGTCCCCCGACGCCGTCACCAGGTCGAACCCCCCCTCGTTCATGAGCGCCACCATCTCGTCGGAGGTGGTGGCGACCTTGACGCTGACCCGGCAGCCGGTGGCCTCCTCGAAGCCCGTCACCCAGTCGAAGGCCGGGTCGGTCTCGCCGCGCTCGATGTAGCCGGCCCAGGCGACGATGCTGAGCGCCCCCTCGCCCGGGCCCACCGCGGTCATCTGGGCATGGAGGGCCGCCGGGGCCACCGTGGCCGCGATCATGGACAGGATGGCGAGGCCGGAGGCCCCCCGCGCGAGCATGGTCATGATGGTCTCCCCCTGGTGGCCCGCGTCGAGCCGCGCGGCGCTCGGGCGCAGCATGCCAAAGCCCGCGACCCTTCGCCAACGCAAAACGCCGCAGCGAGCCTGCGGCTTTCCCGAACCCCCGGGCCCCCTCAGCGCCCCCGGGCCTGGCTCAGGGCGATGAACTCGTGGGCGGCCGGGCTCGGCGGCGCCCCCCTGCGCCAGACCACCCCCACCTGCACGACCGGCAAGGCGCCGGACACGTCGCGGCTCTCGATGCGGTCGCCCTCCAGCGACCACGGCCGGTAGACGAGGTCGGGCAGGATCGCCACGCCCGCCCCCGTCGCCACCAGGCTCCGCACCGCCTCGACGCTGCGCGTGCGGAAGGCCACGCGCGGCCGGGGGGAGAGCGCCGACAGGAGCCGCGCCGCCTCCTCCTCCATCTCGTCCACGCTGAGCGTGATGAGCGGCTCGGCCGCGAGGTCCGACAGCGCGATGGCGTCCTGCGCGAGCAGCCTGTGCCCGGCCGGCAGCCACAGCCGAAACGGCGAGACCTCCACGATCTCCACGCGCAGCGCGTCCCTGGCCCGCAAGGACCCCGTCACCATGACGGCCACGTCCAGCTCCCCCCCGATCAGCAGGTGCTCGACGTGTTCGGCCGTGTCCTCGATGGCGGTCAGCTCCACGTCGGGGTTGGCGCGGCGGAAGCGCGCCAGCAGGTCGCTCATCACGTAGCCCGCCATGAGCGCGGTGACGCCGAGCGACAGCCGCCCCGCCAGCGCCTCGCGGCCCCCCCCGCGCGCCGCGAGGCGCGCCGCCTGCGCCTGCGCGAGGATGGCGCGGGCGTGGCGCAGGAAGGTGCGGCCCCCTTGCGTGGCCGCGAGGCCCCGCGCGTGGCGCTCGAAGAGCGGGACGCCCAGGTCCCCCTCCAGGTCCTTGACCGCCTCCGACACGGCCGAGGGCGAGAGCGACAGGGCCTGCGCCGCCTGGCTGACGCCGCCCGCCTCGGCCACGGCCACGAAGGTGCGAAGCTGGCGCAGCGTGAAGGCCAAGTGGGCGCCCCCTCAGGCCGGCTCCAGGAGCCCCCGCCCCCGCAGGAGCGCCTCCGGCCCTGGCATCCGCCCCCGGAAGCGCAGGTAGAGCTCGCCCTCCTCCTCCGACCCCCCCCGGCTCAGGATGTCGCGCTCGAGCCGCCCCGCCAGCTCGGGGTCGAAGGGATCGCCGCGCTCCTCGAAGGCGGCGAAGGCGTCCGCGTCCATGACCTCCGACCACAGGTAGCTGTAGTAGCCCGCCGCGTAGCCGCTCCCCGCGAAGACGTGCTGGAAGTGGGGCGTCGCGTGCCTCATCCCGATCGCGGGCGGCATCCCCAGGCCGTCCAGCACCTCCGCCTGCCGCTGCATCGGGTCCGGGGGCGGCGCCCCCTCGTGGAAGTCGAGGTCCACGTAGGCCGAGGCGAGGTACTCCACCGTCGAGAACCCCATGTCGAAGGTCCGCGCCCGCAGCAGCCTCTCGCGCAGGCCCTCCGGCATGGGGCGCCCCTCGGCGTCCCGCGCGAACTCCTCCAGCACGGCGGGCACCTCCAGCCAGTGCTCGTAGAGCTGCGAGGGCAGCTCCACGAAGTCGCGCGCCACGGATGTCCCCGACACGCTCTCGTGGGTCACGTCCGACAGCATCTGGTGGAGCGCGTGCCCGAACTCGTGGAACAAGGTGCGCGCGTCGTCCCAGCTCAGCACCGCCCGGCCCCCCTCGGCCGGACGCGCGAAGTTGCACACGTTGACCACCAGGGGCCGCACGTCGCCCTTCATGCGCGACTGCGCCCGCATGGCGCCGCACCAGGCACCCGACCGCTTGCCTTCGCGCGCGAAGTCGTCGGCGACGAAGACGGCGACGTGCGCGCCCCCGCGCGTGACCTCCCACATCCTGACATCGGGATGGTAGGTCGGCCCGTCGAGCGGCGCGAGCTCGAGGCCGAAGAGCCGCCTCGCGCAGTCGAAGGCCGCCGCCCGCACCCCGTCGAGCCCGAGGAACGGCTTGACCTCCGCCTCGTCGAGCGCGAAGTCGCGCACCCGCCGCCGCTCCGCGTAGAACCGCCAGTCCCAGGGCCGGAGCGGCCCCGCCTCCCCGTCCTCCCGCAGCATCGCCTCCAGGGCCTGGGCGTCGCGCCCGGCGGCCGCCACGGCCGGGGCCCAGACGCGGTCGAGCAGCCCCCGCACGGCCTCGGGCGTCCGCGCCATCTCCGTCTCGAGTTTCCAGGCCGCGTAGGACGGATAGCCCAGGAGCCCCGCCATCTCCGCGCGTAGGGCCAGGGTCTCGGCCACGACGCCGCGGTTGTCCGTCGCGCCCCCCCAGGCGCCGCGCGTGGTCCAGGCCTCGAAGGCCCGCCTCCGCGCCTCGCGGTCCGGCGAGTGCTGGAGGAAGGGCACCACGAGGGAGCGCGACAGCGTCACCACCGGCCCCAGGCCCCGCGCCGCCCCCGCCGCCCGGGCGGCCTCCGCCACGAAGGCGGGCAGCCGCGCCAGCTCCTCCTCCGACAAGGCCATGGACCAGGCCCGCTCGTCGGCCAGGAGGTTCTGCGAGAAGGCCGTCCCCAGCGTGGCGAGCCGCGACTTGATCGCCTTGAGCCGCGCCTCGGCCTCTCCCTCCAGCCGCGCGCCCGCCCGCACGAAGCCGCGATGCGTCAGCATCAGGACGCGCGCCTCCTCCGGCGAGAGCCCCAGCGCCTCGCGCTCCTCCCAGAGCGCGTCGAGCCGCGCGAAGAGCGCCTTGTTGGCGATGATCTCGGACCCGTAGGCCGCGAGCTTGGGCGCCAGCTCCCGCTCCAGGGCCTCGCGCGCCGGGTTGGCGTCCGCCCCCGCCACCGCCCAGAAGGCGCCCAAGACGGCGTTGAGGTCGCGGTCGGCCAGCTCCAGCGCCAGGACGGTGTTGGCGAAGGTGGGCGGCTCGGGATCGCCGGCCACGGCGGCGACGGCCAGGCGCGCCTCCCCCAGCCGCGCCTCCACGGCCGGCCCCCAATGCTCGTCCGTGACCTGGTCGAAGGGCGGCAGGCCGTGGGGCGTGTCCCAGGGTTGCAGCAGCGGGTTCATGGGCGGCTCCGGGCAGGGTGGCCCCGGAGCCTAGGGCGGCCCGCCCCTGGGCGCCAGGGCGTCAGGCCACCAGGATGTCAGGCCACCAGGATGTCGGAGGCCCCGATGACGCCCCCCGCCTGGATGACGCCGACCATGACGGCCCCCCCCGCCCCCGTCCCGTCGCGGTCGTAGCGCAGGATGCGGGTGTCGGTCTCGAAGATGAGCCGGTCCGAGGCGTCCTGCGCCAGCCCCGTGAGGTTGGCCGCGAAGGCCGAGGCGGGCAAGGCGCCGGCCGACAGCGCCGTGAAGTAGCTCCGGTCGAGCACCACGAAGTCCTCGGTCGAGAAGTCCGCGATGCGGTCGCGGTTGGCGCCGCCTTCGGCGAAGACGAAGCGGTCCGCCCCCGCCCCCCCGGTGAGCGTGTCCGCCCCCAGGCCCCCCGCAAGGGTGTCGTCGCCGGACCCGCCGACCAGCCTGTCCTCGCCCCCCCCGCCGGACGCCGTGCCGGCCAGGCTGCCCCCGGTCCCGACGAAGCTGTCGTTGCCCAGGCCCAGCCGCACGTTGCCCTCCATGCGGCCGGCGTTGATCACCGTGTCCACGCTGCCCGTGGTGTTGTCGACGTAGGCGTCGACCGAGGCCAGGATCGAGCCGGTGTTGACGAGCCGGAAGCTCGCCATCGCTCCAGTCACGATGATGCCGGCGCCGCCCTCGATGGTGCCGCCGTTGCGCACGGCGCTCGTCGCGACGGCCGAGAGGCCGACCAGTCTGACCGCCCCGAAGGACAAGGCCAGGTTCTCGATGACGCCGTCGTTGCGGATCGCGACGCTCTCCGACACCTGGACGTCGACGGCGGGGTAGCCGACGCTGAAGACCAGGCCACCGGCGGCCACGCGCAGGTCGAAGGTCTGGGTGGCGCTGCCGGTGTAGAGCCCGCCGTCGCCGACGAGGCTGCCGTAGATGACGGCGCGTTGCCTGAGTCCCTCGAAGGAGGCGCCCACGTCGTGCGGGGAGGCGATCATGACGCCGGGCCCGAGGAACAGGTTCTCGGTGCCCAAGGCGATGGGCCCGTTGCTGGACGTGAGGGGGACGATCCAGTCCATGGGGGCGCTCCAGGGTTGAGGCGGCTGAGGTGCCGCGCCGTCACCCTAGCACGTCCCGGCAGGGGCGGGGGGACTGCCTTACCCCCGCCCCCGCAGCCTCCGCTCCAGCCGCCGCAGGGCCAGGCTCAGCCCGATGGTCAGCGTCAGGTAGATCAGCGCCACCACGTTGTAGGTCTCGAAGTAGCGGAAGTTGCCCGCCGCGATGACCTTGCCCAGCTGCGTGACGTCCGTGACGCCCAGCACCGACACCAGCGAGGAATCCTTGACCATCGCCACGAAGTCGTTGCCCAGCGCCGGGAAGACGGTGCGGAACGCCTGCGGGAACACCACCAGCCGGAACCTCGCCCAGGGGCCCAGCCCCATCGCCATGGCCGCCTCCACCTGCCCCCGCTCCACGCTGAGCAGCCCCGCGCGGAACACCTCCGCCAGGAAAGCCGAGTAGGCCAGCGTCAAGGCGATCACCGCCCGCCACAGCAGAGAGAACTCGCGCGGCCGCACGGGGTCCATCCCCAGGAGCCCCCGCCCCCAGTTCCACAGGTCCACCAGCGCCGGCGCCAGCACGAAGGCGACGTAGAGCAGCAGCACGATGATGGGGACGCCCCGCATCACCTCCACGTAGAGCCGCGCGGCCTGCCGCACGAGCAGCCGGCGGCTCAGCGTCATCAGGGCCAGCCCCAGCCCCAGCAGGCAGGCCGCCCCGTAGGCCACCACCGCCACGGTGGCGGTGATCCAGACGCCCCGCAGGAGCTTCCGCAGGATGTCGGCGTAGAGGTCCGACGACAGGACCTCCCAGAACAGCCAGAGGCCCGTGGCCACGACGACCACGAGCCACAGGGGGAAGTCGCGGGACGGCGCCCCCCGGGGCGCCAAGCCCCTATTGCCCCATCGCGCGGTCCACGAACCACCTCTGGTCGAGCGCGGCGAGCGTGCCGTCCGCGCGCATGGCCGCGATGGCCGCGTCCATGGGCGCCACCAGGTCGGACCCCTTGGGGAAGATGAAGCCGAACTCCTCCGTGCCCATGGGCTCGCCGATGATCTTGAGCGCGCCCTCGGAGGCGGCGACGTAGCCGTTGGCGCCCGTCGAATCCGACAGCATCATGTCCACGTCGCCGTTCCTCAGCGCCTCCAGCCCCGCCCCGAAGGTCTCGAACTTCACGACGCGCGGGTTGGCCTCGTCGCCGTCCAGCACGTCGTAGATCGTGACGTAGAAGGGCGTGGTGCCGGGCTGCGCGGCCGCCAGGAGGTCGGGGTCGGCCGCGAAGCTGGCCGCGTCCGTGAAGCGCTCCTCGTCGCCGCGCACCATCATCAGCATCTGCGAGGTCATGTAGGGCTCCGAGAAGTCCACCGCCTCCCTGCGGTCCTCGCGGATGGTGATGCCGGTCATGCCCATGTCGAACTGGCCCTCGGACACGGCCGGGATCATGGCGTCCCAGGAGATGGTCTCGTAGACCACAGTGGCGTTGAGCCGCTCGGCCGCCTCCGCCATGAAGTCGTATTCCCAGCCCACCGCGTTGCCCTCGGCGTCCATGAACTGGAGCGGCGGGTAGGCGTTCTCGACCGCGACGACGATCTCGCGCCCGGCGAGGTCGGGCAGGTCCTGGGCCTGGGCGGGCGAGGCCCCGGCGCCCCCCACGGCGGCGACGGCGAGCGCGAGCGGCAGCGAGGCGGGCACGAAGGAGGCGGCGGCCAGGAGGCCGAGGCGGACGGACATGAGGGTCTCCCTGTTGGCTCTTGGGGCGCGAGATAAGGCGGGGGAGGGCCGCGATTCAAGGGAACGCGAGCGAGGCCCCCTCGCCGCCCGCCGCGCGCCTGGGGCCCGCCACGGAGCGCCGCGCCGCCTCGCGCACGGCCTCGTCGTCCTTGCTGTCGTCGTCCGCCTCGTCGCCCAGGTGCTCGATGGAGCCCTCCAGGTGGTCGAGGAGGCCGGGGTGCCCGCCCTCGATGCAGAGGAGCGCGCTGAACAGCATGGGCTCGGCGGCGAGCTCGCGGCGGCGACGCTCCCGCCGAGAGTGGAACGTGCGTCTGCCATAGCGGCGGGGCTGGGGGCGGGGCGGAGGCGACAAGGTCCTTACCGGCCCTGATCCACTGATCCACCCCTCGGCCGCGCAGCAGTTGACCCGACTTCGGGTCAGGTATTCCCATCAGGGTCAGGACTCGCTATCGCAGCCAGAAGAGGACGGACGCGGCGAGGCAGATCGCGGACAGGAAGAGGTCTGCGCAGCGGGTGTAGCGGGTCGCTATCCCTCGCCAGT